>ERZ779885.1619-NODE-1619-length-22476-cov-7.612462_pt1 | contig 22476 bp, 18 predicted proteins | sample MGYA00511554_ERZ779885 | MGnify/ENA primary metagenome ERZ779885 (study PRJEB29588, sample SAMEA2160998) | human gut metagenome | biome: human gut; feature: human-associated habitat; material: faeces | place: Denmark | collected 2008/2010 ... | reverse complement strand
GTGCGGCGGCGCCCACCGTAAGGAAATCGTGTACTTTCCGCGCCATGTCAATAATCTCCGGGGAGGCGATGATGTAACCCAGCCGCCAACCTGTGATGGAGTAGGTTTTCGACAGGGAGGAACAACTCAATGTCCGCTGGGCCATTCCGGGCAGGGACGCGAAATACACATGGGTGTGCGGGGCATAGACAATGTGCTCATACACTTCATCGGTAATCACATAGGCATCGTATTTCTCCACCAGACCGGCAATCACCAGCAGTTCTTCCCGGGTGAATACCTTGCCGCAGGGGTTGGAGGGATTGCACAGAATCAGCGCTTTTGCCCCTTGACGGAAGGCATCTTCCAGCACCTCCGGGGCAAAGTCAAAGGCCGGAGGCTTTAGGGGTACATAGATCGGCTCCGCATCGCAGAGCACCGCGTCCGCACCGTAGTTCTCGTAAAACGGGGAGAAAATGATAACCTTGTCGCCCGGATTGGTGACTGTCATCATCGCAGCCATCATCGCCTCGGTGCTGCCGCAAGTCGTGACGATTTCGGTGTTCGGATCGATCCTGCGGCCCATGAAATAGGTCTGCTTGGCGGCCAGCGCCTCGCGGAAGTTCTGCGAACCCCATGTGATCGAATACTGGTGATAGTCTTCGTAGGCCACCTGCGCCAGACGGTCGAGCAGCTCCTTCGGCGGCTCGAAGTCCGGGAAGCCCTGCGACAGATTTACCGCATCATACTGCATGGAAACGCGCGTCATACGGCGGATGACCGAATCGGTAAAGCCGGCGGTGCGTTCGGATAAGCTCTGCATGGTTATTTTCCTCCCACAATGTAAGATTTCTGGTCGTTCAGTGTATGTTTCGGGTCGAGGGCGGTCTTGATGGTGTTCATCACGGCAAGATTCTCCTGCGCGGTCTCCCGCAGGAAGTACGACGCCAGGGCGCCGAAATCCTCCGGCTGGTCGCTGGCGCACAGGGTAGCCTGACCGGCCTGCCCCTCCGGGGCCAGCAGGTCCATGGACCGCAGGGTCCGCTTCAATTCCCAGGCTCCTTCCTCACTGGCATTGATGAGGGTGACGCCGGGACCCATGATATCCCCGATGATATCCGTCAGCAGGGGATAGTGGGTGCAGCCTAAGATCAGGGTATCCAGTCCCTCCTGCCGCAGGGGCTCCAGATACTCCCGGGCCACCGTTTCGATGACCGGATCGCCCCGGCGGAAGCGGCCGTTTTCCACCAGCGGCACAAACAGCGGGCACGCCCGGGCCGTGACGGCAACATCCGGGTCCAGCTCCTGCAAAATCCGCTGATACGCGCCGCTGCGGACGGAGGCGGCGGTGGCGATGAGGCCCACCCGCTTGTTTCGGGTCACGGCCGCCGCCCGGCGGCACGCAGGCTCCACAACGCCCAGGATGGGGATGTCGCTCTCCCTCCGCAGCTGGGGCAGCGCCGTAGTGGACACGGTGCCGCAAGCCACCAGAATGGCCTTGATGTCAAAGGTGCGCAGAAAGCGCACGTCCTGCCGGGCGTATTTCAGCAGGATTTCTGCCGAGCGCCCGCCGTAGGGCACACGGGACGTGTCGCCGAAGTATATAATGTTTTCAGAGGGCAGCAGACGCCGCAGCTCCCGCACCGCCGTCAGGCCCCCCAGGCCCGAGTCAAAAACCCCGATGGGGCGAGTATCCATACATCCACCTCCTGATTCTCATAACTAATCAATTATACTATGGAACGGCCGGATACTCAAGTTAAAATTTGGGGAGTTTCCCCGGTATTTTCAGTGGTTTTTTCCGCCTGAGTCTGCTATACTGTGCATAAAGACGCAGCGCTCCGGCCAGATGGAGGTGTTTTTTATGGAGATCAAGCTGACAGAGAAACAATTCCGGCGGTTGCTGGACCTGGTGTATATCGGCAACTGGGTGCTTAACTCCACCCGGGGCGACGACCGCATCCGGCAGTATGACCAGGTGGAGAGCCTGATCTTTTCCTATTGCCTGAGCCACGGCATGGCGGGGCTGACGGAGCTGTATCAGGGGGAGCTGATCCCCTCCCGGGCCTTTGCCGAGGGCGGCATCCATGAGGCCATCATGGCCTATGAGGACAACACGTTCTTTGAAATTCTGGCCCAGGAGCTGGCCCTGCGGGACATGGACGATCCCCCTATTACCGAGGAGAACTATGACGAGGTCATGAGCCGGATGGACGAATATCTGGGAGAATTTGAGCGGCACGGCACCGACAACATCACCGTGGATATGGAATAATGATCTGAACAGGCTGATACTCCCTTGTGCTGCGGCACAAGGGAGTATTTTTTGCGGTCAGAACAGGTCCAGCCCATTGTCCAGATACAGGGCCTCCCGGACATGAATGTGGTATGGGGGCCGGGTCAGATAGTGCAGCAGAAACTCCAGCAGCAGAGCGCTGCCCAGGCTCCGGCCCTCGATCTTGAATTGGGAAAAGCCCTTGGGCAGATACGTGCTCCGGATGTCGTCCACCCCGATGAAGCCGGGATTCTCCATGGCCCGGGAAAAGCGATAGCCTCCGGCGGCGTCCGGGGATGCGCAGCGGTGGACCGGGCCGCCCTCTCCCAGATTTTCCCGGCTGACGGCCTCATAGCAGGCCCGCCGCTCCCGGCAGCCGAAATCACAGCACTCGTTGCACAGAAATTCTACCTTGTCCCGCAGCGCCCGGGGCAGGGTATCCAGCCGGTCAAAGGCCCGGTTCAGCCGAAAATCCGGTACCACGCAGCGAAACTCCGGCCGCTCCAGCTCCCGCCGCAGAGCGGCAAAATCTGTAAGCACCTTGGTGGTGGATGAAACAAGATACAGCTCCGGATACACGCTGCGCAGGTGCTCCAGCAGCAGCTCCGAGTGGACGATGACGCCGTTTTGCGGACCTGCGCTTCCGGCAAACAGGCGGCACAGCCGGTTGCAGCCCCGATCCGCCAGGTGCTCCGGCCGCAGCAGGGAATTGCTGAAGGTCAGCCGGGCGGAAATGCCGTACTCCCGGGTCAAAGCCAGAACGTCCCGGGGATCGCAGTTCCCGGACCCGATCCGTCCGCCGCCCCAAAGGCAGCCCTCCGGAGCGCCATACAGAGATGCAATATCGCACCAATCGTAAAAATATTCCCGGTGCCGCCGGTACAGCGGCAAAAACGCCCGGTAAAAATCGTAAAACTCAAAAAGCCCCGGCAGGTGATAGTGGGCAACGGCGGCATCAGGCATGGCAGAGTGCTCTCCTTTCATCCGGTCACTCCGTCCTCATAGCGCAGCAGCCCGCGCTTTATGGACTCCGAAAGGATAAAGTGTTTTTCACCCGACTTCGGAAAGCGTATGGTAACGACGGGGTCCTTGTAGGCCGTAATACGCCCCGGTCCAAAGACCGTGTGGACCACGCTCCGCCCCGCGATCGCTCCGGCAGCCGAGACCCCCTCTTTCCGGACGGCGGGCTTTTCCGGAAGCCTTTGCAGAAGCCTTCGCTGGTCGTACATCTCACCCACGGTCAGAAGCTGCATCTCCCCGCCGGAATATTCAATGAGGCACCGTCCCTGGCAGCAGGCCAGAACCGTTCCGCGGCCCTTCCGGGCGTGGTGATACGGCTTTCCGCAGGGGTCGATCTCCACGGAGCCGAACACGTCGTCAGCCTCCGATGTCTCCACGGGCAAGTCCTTCTGCAATTCCCGGATAAAGGAGGATTCCCGGTCCAAGCAGGAGAACAGGAACAGATGATCCTTGGCCCGGGTCATAGCCACATAAAAGATCCTGCGTTCCTCCTGGTACAGCTTCTGATCCTCCGGTTCCTTGGGGTCGGCCGCAGGCAGAATGCCGTCCAGCACATCCAGCAGATATACGGTGTCGTATTCCAGTCCCTTGCTGGAATGCACGGTGGACAAAAGTACGCCGGCGTCGGGCGCCGCCGGGGGCCGGGTCACCAGGTCCCGCAGGTACGCCAGGCGGTCCGTCAGCCCGTCCAGGCTGGGCTCCTGCGCCGCCAGCAGGCGGAGGATCTCAAACCGGTTGCCGTCCAGCTGCTGCCGCTCCACATAGTCCCGGTAGCGCAGCTCCTGCCAGATGCAGTCCAGGCCGCGCTGTGCCGGGTCCGTCAAAAGCCGGGGCAGCAGGCTGATCAGGCCGGTCACGCTGTCCCGCACGAATGTGGGCAGCTGCGGAAAGCGCAGCAGCTCCTGCAGAATGGGCTTTCCGGAGGCGGCGCTTTTTTCGCAGGCGAACTCCGCCTCTTTTTTGGAGATCCCGCCGCCCAGCTTATAATAGATACGCAGGAATACCTCCGTATTTTGCCCGTCATGGGCAAAGGCAATGATATCCAGAATGTCTGTGACGATCCGGTGGGTAAAGAATGTGTCGTCCGTCTGGCGGCAGCGATAGGGTATCCCGCGCCGGTCCAGCAGGTCGATCAGCGGCAGGACACTGTCGTTGTTGCGGTACAGGACGGCGATTTGTCCGTCGGAGTGCGCCGCCGCGTGAATGAGCCACGCGTATTGGGCGGCACGGTCCGCCGCCCGGACCAGGTGCACACCTGCGCCGGAGGCCCTGGTGGGGCGGATGGTTTTGGGGCGGCGATCGTGGTTCCGCCGGATAAATGCATCCGCTGTCCGGAGAATCTCCGGGGTGGAGCGATAATTTTCCTCCATCAGCAGCACCCGGGCTCCGGGATAGGTGCGCTCAAATTGCATCAGCGCATCCGGATAAGCGGCACGGAAGCCGTAAATGCTCTGATCCTCGTCGCCCACCAGGAAAATATTCCCGGATTTCCGGGCCAGGAGGTTGATGATGGCATGCTGGATCCGGGATGTGTCCTGGGACTCGTCCACGCAGATATAGGGAAAAGCCTCCTGAAAATGGGCCAGCACATCGGGATACCGCTCCAGAATGGTTTTGGCGTATACCATCTGGTCGTCATAATCCATCCAGCGCTGCCTGCGCAGGGTTTGGTTATACCGGCTGTACAGCTCCGGGAATTTTTCGAACCCCGTGTCCAGTTGGCTGATTTCCTCCTGGTTCAGCATCATGTTCTTTGCGTATGCAATGTATCTGCGCAGCCCTTTCGTAACGCTCTGGGTGGCATATTCACCGCTGAGCTCCCGGTACAGGTCCGAAACCAGCCTGGCAAGAGCGCCCTCATCCTCTATCAGGGGGAAGGCCTGGCCCTTTCCGTGGTCCTGGGTATAGAAGGAGATGATCTTGGAGGAGACGCCGTTGATGGTGCGGAACTGCGGAATCTGCGGGCAGTCATCCCCGAACAGCCGGGAAAAGCGCTGCTTCATTTCGCGGGTGGCAGCCCGGGTATAGGTCATGGTCAGGATCTGATCCGGGGCGATGCCGCAGCAGCACAGCATGTAGCCCAGACGGGTCACCAGTACGGTGGTCTTCCCGCTGCCGGGCACTGCCAGCAGCAGCACCGCGCCGTCTACGGCATGGACAGCTTCCGTCTGCTGCAGGTTAAGGCGCCGGGTATATTTCCGGTCAAATGCTTCTCTGTCCACGTTGTCACTCCCTCCGAGTCTGCCCAAATATCCGAAACGCTGTTCAACCGATTTTACCACAAACTGCCGGGTATTACAATCGGCGCCGCGCAAAAACGAACCCTCCGGCCCGAAGCCGGAGGGTTCGTTTCAGACAATATTCAGCTGCCGCAGGGCGTCCAGGAACGCCTGTGCGTCCTGCAGCGCCGTGGGCTCGTCCACATCGTACTCCGCCCGCAGCGCCGCCGCCAGATCCGCCGCATCCGCCGCCTGGGGCAGCCTGTCCCACAGCAGCTCACCGGTCTCGTTCAGAGTCACCAGGCCCTTGAGCTCCAGGGATGCATCGCCGATAGGCACCAGGATCACGTCCCCGGCGATATTGCGCTTTACCAGCTGCTTACGAATTTCCATTTTCAGCCTCCTCGATGGTCCGTCGGACCGTCTCATGGGTCATTTCACAGACATATTCCGGCTTCGTGTCGAAATGTCCGGTCTCCGTCACGCACATGGCGGCGCAGGCATGGCAAATCTCCTTCAGGCGGCAGCCCGCGCAGGCCCCCGGCAGACGGATCCGCTCCGTGGCCGCCCTGGTCCGCTCCCATGCCTGGGCAAAGCCCAGCTCCGGCACGGAAAACAGCGGCTGCGTCATCATGCCGCAGGGAGTCATGCCACCCTGCCAGTTGATCCAGAAGGCGCTGCGCCCGGCCCGGCAGGCCACACCCTCGCCGGGTGTACCGTCGCAGACATCATCCTCCGACGGCAGGGCGAGGCCCTGCTTCATGGCCTGGGCCCGCTGCCGGAACTGCTCCGGGGTCAGCCGCAGCCGATCCCATTGGACGCTGTATTCCGCCGCCTGGCAGGCGGTGAACCGGTCGTTGCTGCCTACCAGCGCCTCGTCCCGCCGGATAGGCGGGAACATGTAGGTAGCCAGCTGCATGGGGATGCCCAGCTCCTGGGCGATGCGGTAAATTTCCGCCATATCCGCCACGTTATACGGCGTCATGGACACGTTCAGCTTTACCCCCACGCCCAGCTCCCGCAGGGCCCGGATATTCTCCGTGACCCGGGCAAACATGGGACGGCCGCACAGCCGCTCATAGGCGGCATCGCTGGCCCCGTAGAGGGTGATGTTGAAGCGGAACGGCGGCTCGTGCCGGAAAAAGTCCAGCCAGTCCCGGTCGATAAGGGACCCGTTGCTGTTCACCGACACCAACAGCCCCATTTTTTTCAGCTCCGTCAGCAAATAGCGGAAATCCTTGCGGATCAGCGGCTCGCCGCCGGTCAGCAGCAGGAACAGCATGCCCCGGCTACGGGCCTCCTGGGCGATGGCCAGCCATTCGTCGGCAGTAAGCTCCCGGCCCCGGCGCTGCTGCTCCTCCGCCGTCAGGTGGACGTAGCACATTTTACAGTTGAAGTTGCACCGGGCCGTCAGCTCAAAATTCCCGGCCAGGGGCGTTCCGGACCGGCAGGCCCTGGCGTGCAGGTACGATGACAGCCGGGGCTCCGTGCTGCTGAATTCCATTTCAGGTCCTCCTTAATGCTTCTTCCAGCGCCCGGACGGCGCTCTCATCCGCCCGGCAGTCCAGCTGCCGGACGGGTACGTTGGTAACCAGCCGGGCCGCCAGCTCCGTCATCCGCGCGGCGGAGGCGGGGTCCCACTGGTGATAGGCGCACTGACTCAGCACCCGGGCAAAGGCCTCCTGGGGCCGGATATCCGTCACCCGGCTCTCCGGGGCCTGATGCAGCAGCACCACCGCCCGCAGCGGCGCAGTGACGTTCCGGCAGATGCCGGAGGTACCGGCATACATGACGCCGCTGACGGTCCCGGTGTCGGGCCGGACCAGGGCCCGGTCGCCATTGACGGTCTGCGCGGCCCCATAGCGCTGCCACAGGGCGGCCTGGGTGCTTTTCCCGATGCCGCTGGGGCCGGAGAACAGGATGCCCTCCCCCTTGCGTGTGACGATATAGGCGCTGTGCAGCACCAGCATCCCGGCATCCGCCAGGATGTCGAACAGCCCCGCCGACTCCAGCACCACCCGGGCCGACGCACCGGTCCGGTAGCTCTCGGCGAACACCAGGTCCGTATGGCCGGGGCGGGTCTCGGCGTAGGTGAACTGCGGCGTTCTGCCGGGAGCGCTGTAGCGCTGCAGGGTGCAGCGGGCGCCGCCGGTGTACCAGCGGTATAGCGGCCCCTGGCGCAGGGCGTTCTGAGGCGGGTCGGGTACCCGGTCGCTGAAGGTCAGTCGGACGGTATGGTCCGCCGGTTCTCCCGCCCCTACCCGGAAGGGCTCGCACATAGGCGAGTCCGCGATGGGCGAATCCGCCTCCAGGACGAAGGTCATGCCGCCGAAGCGGTACAGCTTACGGGGCATAGGTCACGAAAAGCAGGCGGCTGGAGTCCTGGCTGTAGTGCCCGGCGTAGCAGGTCCGGGTCTCGCCGGGGCCCAGGTCCGTCAGCCCGGCGCGATAGGTAATGCCCCCCAGCAGCAGGTCGCCGCTGGCGTTTTTGTAGTAGACATAGACCTGGGACATGGCGGCGTCGGAGCGGTTGGTAACGGTGATGCCGTTCTGGGACGCGGCCACCTCCAGCACGTCGCCGTGCATGGAGGGCGTCTCGCTGAAGGGGGCATAGGTGGTCACGGCGGCGGTAAGCTCCGCCGGTTTCTCCGGCAGGGTCTGGCGGTTGAGCTCCAGGGCCTGGACCGTCTCCCCAGGCAGCAGGGTGGTGATGTCAAATTCGTAGCACTCCCCGCCCCGGGTGAGGGTGATGTGGGCGTACTGCACGCCGGTGGAGCCGGTGTTCTTCACGCGGATGCAGAACACGTCGGACACGGTCTCGTCGCTGCCGTCCTCCACAAACAGGCCGGCGTAGCGTCCGGTGCTGACGATCTCCAGGTCATTGCCGATGGCCACGCCGTCCAGCCTGGAGGGCTCCGGGGCCAGGCCGTACTGGTCGGGCTGGGCGGGCTGTTTTTTGCCGCACCCGGCGCACAGCAGCACCAGGACCAGCAGCAGAGCAGCGCACTTGATGGTTTGTTTCATACATTGCTCCTTTGCAAAGAGCCCCGCCCCATGGGGGCAGGGCTCTTTCAGGGTGTTCAGTTGGGTCAGGAATTGAAGAGATTATTCCCCTCGGTAGGCTGATGATAGCAAATAGGATAGTCGCCACTGACCTTGGTCTTACAAAAGCTCATGGATTCCATAAAGATAACACCATAGGTGGGGTCTTCAAGTCCGCATGTGTTTCTGGAGTGCAAGTGAGTATCCACTCCGCAGCTGCTTGCCGTGGTGGAACTCAGCTCGAAGCTCTCGAAGCTGACGATGGGGGATACATAGGATTTCATGGTTTCGATTGCTCCTTTCTCAGAACCACCAGTTCCACCAGGTGGTGGGCTTCACCGTCAGGGTGGCGGTGACCGCTTCGCTGGCAGTTCCTTCCGCATTCACTGCGCAGACTGCGTAGTCCGTGGTCTGGGCGGGAGCGGTGATGGTGTAGGTGAATACATGATAGGTGACCTTGGGAGACCACCAGCCCCAGCCGGTGCGCTGGGTGCGGGTAGTATAGCTGGTGATGGCCTGGCCGTCCACCGTGATGCTTTCCACGTCCGCGGAAGTCTTCACCGTCAGGGTGGCCCGCTTACCGGCGCGGACCGCCCGGCCCCAATCGGCCTCAAAGGTCTCCGGGCTGAAGGTGGCCACCGGCGCGGTGAACAGAGCCCGCACCAGGCTGACGGCGTTCTCCTGCTCCTGGGTATTCAGGGTGCCGAGGCTCACAGAACCCTTTTCAGAATAGGTGATCTTCAGGTTGGTCAGAGACAGAATATTGCCGGTCGTGTTGGTGATGGTCACTTGATAACTACCGCCGGTAACCAGTGTGGTGATGTCATAGTACATCTCCGTGGCAGTGGAGAGCTTTTCCACGACCACACTGTCATTCACTTTCAGTTCCACAGCACCCTTGGGGGCCTTGGCGCCGATCTGTACGCTGGCAATCTTGCCCACATCAGTGCCGGTCAGCTTGAAGGTGATGGCCTGACCCTTCATCAGGTAGACCTCGTTGTTGGGGCCGAGGTTGGTATACTGCTCAATGGTAGCTTTTTCTGCACCGTCGATGAACAGAGCATTCCCATTGGGCGTCGCCGTCTTCTTCACCACTTCGTCATGGAGCTTGATGTACTGGGGATAGCCCTCGTTGTCCTCGGTGTAGCCCGCATACTCACCCATGGGGTCATAGATGCGAACGGCATCCAGCCAGAAGCTGTACGCGCTGTTCCCAGTCTTATCGAAAAGGCTGTTGTAAAGCACACCAATGGTGACCTTGTACTCGCCGTAGGGAATACCGTTGACCTTCATGACGGGAATCTGATAGATAGCGTTGGAATCACCGGATGCAACAGTCACCCACTCGTTCTTGTCCTTGTCGTATGCATAGCCGTAATAGTTATTAACAAGGAAATTCTTTTTGTAGGTGGTGTCGGTGACACCCTCAACAGTCACCATAATCGCGCCGGAGGTGTTGTCCGTCAGGGAGATGATGTCGAAGCCGGTGCCCTTGAAGGTGAACTGAGCGGTGGGCCAAGCAAAGTTACCCTTATTACCGCCATTATAAGCCTCAAGCATGGCTGCGGTCACGGTGACCTTGTGGGCGGTGCCCATGGAGAGCATGGAGGAACTGTTGTAGGCAGCGTCTTTGCCGTAGATGCCGCTGCTGCCCAGCTGCTCCAGGGCCTGGGTGGGGGCAGTCCCCTCCGTAGTCTCGTTGCCGTTGTTGTCCACGATGCTCCACTTTGCGTCCTTAGCCGCGCCCTTGCCGTTCGTAAAGGCGGCCAGGCTGTCCTCATAGTACACATTGCTGGCGGGGATGATGGTGAGGGTCTTTTCCAGCTTGATGTTGCTGTTGCCGATCTTGTAGACAACATCCAGCGTAATGGTCTCGGGCTCGTTGATGGTCTTGTCGGCCGTGCGGGTATAGGTCAAAGTTGTGTCGAAGCCGCTGGGTGCGATTGTAACCGTACCATATTTCTGCTCATTCTTCGGGCTCAGAGAAACATCGCCGATGTTGCTTTGGGCACCCGTGTCAAAAATACCCTCAATCTTCAGGGGCAGGCCGAAGTCCACCACATAGGTTCTGCCGGTATCCTTGGCATTGTAGCTGTACAGCTCGTGGCTGGCCTTGTCGGACAGGGCCTGGCCACCGACCGTTGCGCTGACCTCGACGGTGTTGATGTAATCCAGAATCTTGGAGTCATTGATCTTAGTAGTCGCCGTCAGGAAGCGGACATGCAGGGACTGACCGGCAGGCAGCGTGAGCCCGGCAATTTCATTGGACAGGTCCTGCAAGCTGCTGAGGCTCTTGCGGGTATTCGCCACCTCTGTGCCGGTGCTGTCGGTGATAAAGAGGACATAACCGTTCCCCTGGCCCAGGGCCACAGTGCCGCGGCCTTCAGGATCAGCCCAAGTGCTGGGCGTCACGCTGGGGGTCGTTACGCCATAGCCGAGCTCCGCCTTGCCGTACTCTCTGCCATTCTCGCTGTGCAGACTGTCGGTATCGGTGAGCTTGATCTGGCTCATGGGGCTGTTGCTCTTGTTGGTGACGATCAGATCATAGGCCACGGTGGTACGGTTGATCACAGCGGTGCCGGAGGCATACTCGTTGGCATAGCTGGTGTCGTAGGCCTTCTTTTCCACGTTGATAGCACGCTGGACCAGCTCCATGTTGGTCTCGATGCCGAAGGTGGAGGCGTCGGAGCAGCGCTCCATGTAGAAGAAGGTGAAGGTGGCAACCTGGCCTTCTTTCAGGCCATACTTCGTCGGGTCCAGATCGTTGAGGTTAACGGTCTTGTTGTTCCGGCCATGGGCGCCGCCCAGGTCCAGAGCCAGGACGCCGTTGATGTACATGTACACATCATCGTCGCCGGTGAAGGTGAAGTACAGGTTGGAATCCTTGTTGTACACAAACTGGGACTCACCGCGGAGGGTAAAGTCGCCGTTGCGATTATTACCATCAATAACCGATGTCTTCGTCAGCAAACCGGGCTGCTCATAGCCGAGGTTCTCCAGGGGATAGAAGCCTACGGTTGCTGTACCACCCGTGCCTTGGGAAATCGTCCCGTTCGTTCTGTCATAATCGACGTATTTAGGATTACCGCTATAGCCTGCCTTGAAGGAATAGGTGCCGTTTCCATTATCCGTCAGAACAATGGACTTGTAGGCATCCACAGCCATGCCGTAGATGGGAACGCTGTGTTCCTTCGTGTCTGTGCCGGTGACCGTGGTCATATTGGTATCCGCCTGATAAATGGTGTTCAGCAGGTACCAGGCCAGGTCATAGGCGTTCTTGATATTGGCGTAGGTCTTGGCATTTTTGAAGTTCTCAGAGAAATTTGTCGGCGCTGTATCGGTCAAAACGCTGCGCGGTTTGCCTTCTGTCAGGAAAGTATCTTGCAGCACAGAGTTTCGGTTGTCGGAGACAGCGTTATAATTTCCGGACGCCAGGAGGCTCGCCACATACTTTACCGTATCGTCGGTGTAAACGGGCATGCCGTTGACGCCCAACCGCTCCTGGACAAGGCCCGCACGAGACCACGAGTTATCGTTCCTTACGTTGTCATTCCATGATGCGTGAACGTCACCAGTAGTCCGCGTGCGTTCAAGCGTTGTTCCCGGGATTTTTGTGCCATACTTCGATCCGTCCAGCGTCTGACCGTATTCGACATTAGCAAAGTTGCTATAAGAACCATTCCCGCTATACACATGAACCAGACCATAAGCATAAGAGTTGCCCAGATAGGTCCAGTCGAACAGCAGACCATCAGCGCGGTAGTCGATGATGGAGATGGGAATCTCCACGTTCTGCTTTTCGGTGACGGTGATGCGATAGATCGTATCGCCGATGGTGACATCAACCGGGTCGCCTTGTTTCAGGCCTTTGAAAGTGATCTTGGTAAATGCGGGAACGCTTTCCGTTCCAGAGGGACGGTAGACGTCAAAAGAAGGGCTCTCGGAACTAGGACTCCACGTGGTTACCTGGTTACCGATCACAGTCGGATTGTTGGCGCTTTCTCCGTATGCAAAGCTGTAGTAGTAGTAATAACCGTAGTAGTAACTGTAGTAGTAGCTGCTGCGCTTCGCATACAGGTGATAATACTGACCGTCGCTCAGATAGTAGTAGCTGGTATCCGTCCAACTACTCGCGTCCTCATTCAGCAGTGTGCTATAAGTAATATTGCTCTGCTTCTCATAGGTAGTCTTCGTAGACGCATTCTGCCCTGGAACAGTCACGGTAGCAATCGTGGGATCGGTCGTTTCATAACTGCCAGCATAATTCTTGCCGTTGATCGTAACGACCTTAGTGCCGCCTTCACTGACGGTGACGTTCACAATCTCTCCGGACTCCACTTGCAGCAGGCCCATTTCGGAGAAGTGGGGGACCTGGAAGGTGTATTTGCCGCCGGACAGGGTGCCGGAAATCAGCTTCACAGCGCCGTTGTCGATGATATAGGCGCGAATGCGGGAATCCTCTGTGGCCCAGCCCTCGGGAACAGGCAGCGTCACGGTGCCCTCTCCGGTATAGGCCTTGCCATCAACGGCGGGAGTCACGTTATAGGAGACGGACTTCTCCGCGCCAGCGGCGGTAATGGCGTCGGCATTGGGGGAGGTTTCGAGCTTATCAACTGTCAGGCTGCCCGTCTAGCCTTTTTCACCCTTGACTGCAACGGAAACGCCGGTGTTAGCGTCCTCCACGAGAATCTTCACCTGGGAAGCGGCGGTGATGCCGGACGCCGCAGGCAGAACAGTGCCGTCAATGGCATGAGTGCTGACATTGATGCCGCCGGGGGCAGTGGTCAGGCCGGATTTCCAGGTGGTATAGTTAGCTGTGCTGGCACTCTCCCAGCAACGGTCGCCCACGACCTGGATTTTCTCCACGACATCATTACTATTTCTGGTGATAATCGTGTCACCGGAAACACTCTGGGTGAACGCATAGTCCGTCCAAACGGCAAAGGTTGCGCCCAGCAGGTTGGAGGGATCGGTTGTCTCAGTGGCCACATAGCTGTACTGATAATCGGTATTTCTATTGAGTACACCGGGTGTCCAGCCGTCATAAATCGTATTGACAGGCTGGTTCCAAACCCACCAGCTGGCGCCATAGGCGAAATACAGGCCTGCTCCATAAGAGAAGTTCACCACTTGGTATCCATTCTCATGCAGCTTCTCTGCTGTGCCTTCAGGTGCCCAATAAAGAACAATTATATTCTTGCTAATGTTGCTATTTACGCTTTGAATGCCATCGTTGAACATCCGGGTGGTCATGCCCTTGCTCTCGATGTAGCTGTTCAGGTCGTTGACATATTTGACAAAGGTTTCATTGTCACTGTCGTACTTAACATTACCCAAAGTGGCCTCATCCGCCGCAATGTTGAAGGACTCGCACCCCTGCTGGGCAAAGAAATCCACATACAGCTTCACAACTGCCTGACCGAAGTCATAAGCGTTCTTATTCTCGATCAGCAAAGTAACCTTACCGCAGCTGCTGTCGTAGTCAGTTGCCGTACCCTTGTCAAAGAGGTCGTTGTTCAGACTATACAGGCCGCCAATGTGGCCGGGGCTGTTGAAGGTGGGGATGATCTTCACGCCGTACTGCTTGGCAACCTTAATGATATCCACCATGTCGGCCTGGGTCAGGTATTTGCCGTCGCTGGGCCTTGCCGTGGTGATGTCATAATTCCGGCCGCCCGCCGTGACCTTCATCTCATCCAGGAAGAACCGGGTGGCGTTGTTGTTGGAAAAGTCCAGATACAGCGTGTTCATCCGGTTCCAAGCCAAGGTCTTGATCAAAGCCTTGAGCATTTCCGGGCTGAAGTACACACGCCCGCAGTCGATATAGGCGGAGCGCTCAGCCACCAGGGGAGTGTTGGTGACATCCTGGAGGCTATTCTTCTCGAACATCTGGAGCAGGTTGGTCAGGCCATAGAATGCGCCTGCGGCATCGCCGCCGGTAACGACGATCTTCTGGCCGACGCTGACCTTGTAGCTCTGTTCACCGAGGGAGCTGTCGAGCTTCACGACAATATCGCCCTTTTCAGCGTCCTTCTCCTGACCATATACGATGGGCAGGACCGACGAGGAGGGCTTTCCCTTGGCCGCGAACTCCTGACCAATCAGCTGGACAAAGTTCCCCAGATCGGTACCCGTGGGATCGCTTTCGTTGACGATGAAGAAACGGGAACCTGCGCTCAGCTCATACCCGTCACCGGTGGCAAATGCGGAGATGGGCAGCAGCCCGATCATCAGAATCACCGCCAGAATCAGCGACAGCAATCTCTTCCGCGGAGATCGTGTTTGCGTTTGGTTCATTTTGTTCATTCCTTTGTATGTGATTTTCCATTGCCCTGTACGAGGGGCTGCGGAGACCTCCCCCGCACGTTTTCAGGCGCTCTGATTCAGAATCTATTTTAAGCCCTTCTTCGCACTTTTGCAACAGCAAATTTGCCGATTCCGCAAGAAAATATAATCCTCCCTGCGTCATTTTCACGGCGGCGGAGCGAGAGGCGGCTTTTTTGCATAGAGACGCGCCATCGGGCGCATAATAAGGCCGAACGCGGAAATTTTCCAACTATTTCTTGCAGGAGGAAACCATATGGTCAAGGATTTTATCGACACCAACGACTTTTCGGCGAAGGAGCTGCTGGACATGATCCAGCTGAGCCTGTCCATCAAGGACGCCATCCGGGGCGGCTATTACCCGCCGCTGATGAAAAACAGGAACCTGGGCATGATCTTTCAGCAGTCCTCCACCCGGACCCGGGTGTCCTTTGAGACGGCCATGAGCCAGCTGGGGGGCCACGCCCAGTATCTGGGCCCCGGCATGATCCAGCTGGGCGGACACGAGACCATCGGCGACACCGGACGGGTGCTGAGCTATCTGGTGGACGTGGTCATGGCCCGGGTCATTGAGCACCGCACCATCGTGGACCTGGCGGAGGCGTGCTCCATTCCGGTGCTCAACGGCATGTCCGACTATAACCACCCCACCCAGGAGATCGGCGACCTGTGCACCATGGCGGAGAACCTGCCCCGGGGCAAGAAGCTGTCGGACTGCAAGGTGGTGTTCGTGGGCGACGGCACCCAGGTGTGCGCGTCCCTGGGCTTCATCACCACCCATCTGGGCATGAAATTCGTCCACTACGGCCCCAAGGGCCATCAGCTGACCGACGGCCACCAGGCCATCATGGAGCGCAATTGCCGGGAAAGCGGCGGCAGCTTCCTGGTCACCGACGACCGCAGCGCCGTCCGGGACGCGGACTTCATCTATACCGACGTGTGGTACGGCCTGTATGAAAACGAGATGCCCAAGGAGCAGCGGGTGGAGGTGTTCCACGACTATCAGGTGAACCGGGAGCTGATGAGCCTGGGGGCCATCGGGTGCAAGTTCCTGCACTGCCTGCCCGCCACCCGGGGCGAGGACGTCACCGACGAGGTGGCCGACTCCGCCGCCTCCCTGTGCTGGGAGCAGGCCGGCAACCGCCTGACGGCCATGCGGGGCCTGCTGGTATACTTCACCCAGTGCCGCCAGAGGCACACGGAGCTGGAGATGGCCGCCGCCCGGGAGCAGCTGGAGCGCTTTATGGCGGACCGGGGCCTGAGCTGACATGGAAAAACGCAAATTTCGGCTGGCGGACGTGGTGCTGTCCGTCATCTGCGTGGTGTTTGTGGCGGAGGCCGCCGCGCCGGTGGCGTCCATCGGCAACAGCCAGTATTTCTGGTGGCTGTTCATGATCGCGGCGTTTCTGCTGCCCTATGGGCTCATCTCCTCGGAGCTGGGCACCGCCTTTCCCGGGGACGGCGGCTTGTACGACTGGATCCACACGGCGTGGCCCGACTCCCGCTGGGGCGCCCGGGCCTCGTGGTACTACTGGATCAACTTCCCTCTGTGGATGGCATCCCTGGCGGTCATGTGTCCGGAGCTGCTGGGGTATGTGTTCGGCTGGCAGCCGGGGCCGGTGTGGTCCCTGCTGATCCAGCTGGCGTTTATCTGGATCGTCACCGTGGTGGCCTTTTATCCGGTGTGCGACAGCATCATCATCCTGAACCTCAGCGCCGCCATCAAGATTCTGCTGGCGGTGACGGTGGGGGTGCTGGGCATCGTGTATGTGGCGAAAAATGGCTTTGTCAACGACATGACGGCCCGGACCTTCCTGCCGTCCTTCGACCTGGACAGCCTGTCATATATCTCCGTCATCATCTTCAATTTTCTGGGCTTTGAGGTGGTATGCACCTATGCCGGCAGCATGGCGGACCCCCGGCGGCAGATCCCCCAGGCCATCGTTGCCGGCGGCATCGTCATTGCGGCCATTTACCTGTTTTCGGCCTTCGGCATCGGGGCCGCCGTGCCTACCCGGGACATCAGTGTGGACTCCGGCCTCATCGATGCCGTATCCCTGATGACCGGCGCCACCGGCGGCGTGCTGGTGGGTATTGTGGCCCTGCTGTTTCTGGTAACGCTGTTCGGCAACATGATCTCCTGGTCCATGGGCGTCAATTCCACCGCCGCCTATGCCGCGGAGCGGGGAGATATGCCCGCCGTGTTCGCCCGGCGGCGGAAGGACAACCAGATGCCCGTGGGTTCGGCGCTGGTCAGCGGGATCGTAGCCTCGGCGGTGTGTCTGCTGGGAGCTGCCATCCAGGCGGTGAGCCCGGATTCCTCCCTGTTCTGGAGCGTCTTCGCCCTGAACCTGGTGATGCTGCTGCTGAGCTATCTGCCGGTGTTTCCGGCGTTTCTGGCCCTGCGGCAAAGGTTCCCGGATGCGGAGCGGCCCTTCCGGGTACCGGGAGGCAACGGCTTTCTCAAATGCCTGGCCTACGTCCCCATGGCGCTCATCGCCCTGTCCATCGTATTCACCGCCGTCCCCCTGTCCACGGACCGGGAAACGCTGGCCACCATTCTGCCCATTACCGTGGGCTCCATCATCAGTGTGCTGCTGGGCGAGCTGCTCATCGCCGTCCGGCGGCGGCATCATCCCATATCAGGAGGATAACAGCTATGGCAAAACGAATCACAGGAACCACGCCCCGGCAGGACGGGTATCGCATGCCCGGGGAATTTGAGGAGCAGAGCGGCGTATGGATGCTGTGGCCCCAGCGGCCCGATAACTGGCGCGGCGGAGCCAAGCCCGCCCAGCAGGCATTCATTGACGTAGCCCGGGCCATCGCCCGATTTGAGCCGGTGACGGTATGCGTGAATCCCGACCAGTTTCAGAATGCCCGGGCCCGCCTGCCGGAGGACGTGCGGGTGGTGGAGATGACCAGCAACGACGCCTGGGTCCGGGACTGCGGCCCTACCTTTGTGAAAAACGACCAGGGCGGTCTGCGGGCAGTGGACTGGACCTTCAACGCCTGGGGCGGCCTGCATGACGGGCTGTACTTCCCCTGGGACCAGGACGACCTGGTGGCCCGGAAAATCTGCGAGTTGGAGGGGGTGGACAGCTACCGCACCGACGGCTTCGTGCTGGAGGGCGGGTCCATCCATGTAGACGGTCAGGGCACTGTGCTGACCACGGAGATGTGCCTGCTGTCCCCGGGACGGAACCCGGAGCTGAGCCGCCGGGATATTGAAGAAAAGCTCTGCGGCTATCTGGGGTGCGAGAAGGTCATCTGGCTGCGGGACGGTATCGACCCCGATGAGACCAACGGCCATATTGACGACGTGGCCTGCTTCGTGGCCCCGGGAGAGGTGGCCTGCATCTGGACCGAGGACCCGGAGAATCCCTTCTATCAGGCGGCCCAGGACGCCTTCCGCACCCTGAGCCAGGCCACCGATGCCAAGGGCCGCCGCCTGACGGTGCACAAGCTGTGCCTGACGAAAAAGCCCTGCTGTCTGGAGGGGGCGGAGACCATCGACGCCGTGGAGGGCACCGCCCCCCGGGAAAACGGCGAGGTCAGCATCGCCTCGTATATGAACTTTCTCATCGTCAACGGGGCCGTTATCGCCCCCCAGTACGGTGACGAAAACGACCGGCTGGCCATCCAGCAGCTGCAGCAGATGTTCCCGGACCGCCAGATCGTGGGGGTCCAGACCCGGGAGATCGCCTTCGGCGGCGGCAACATCCACTGCATCACCCAGCAGCAGCCCAAGGCGTAACGCCGCCCAGGCGGCATAAACTTGCTCCCCCATGCGGACGGCAGCGTCCTGCATGGGGGAGTACATTTCTTTTTGCAGCGGGGTTCTATGCGTGGTATTCCGGGCCTCTGCCCTGGTAGATATCCTGCATTTCCCGGTCGATCTCGCTGATGGCGTCGGAGCACAGGCGCAGGCGCGCCGCGTCGTCAGGGGAAAAGTCCCGCTGCGACTTATAGCGCAGCTCATGCTCCAGGCTGGCCCACATGTCCATGGCAATGGTACGCAGCTGGATCTCCACCGGCAGGTGCAGCATTCCCTCAGAGATCACGATGGGCACATCGCAGATCAGGTGCAGGCTTCGGTAGCCGGACTCCTTGGGCTGCTGGATGTAGTCCACCTCCCGGATGATCTTGAAATTCTCATTGCGGGCCAGCAGACTGCGGAGATAGTAGATATCGTCCAGATAGTTGCAGATAACCCGGACGCCGGCTACGTCCTGGATGTGGGCATAGATATTGTCGATGGTGACCTCAAACCCCCGGCGCTTCAGCTTTTCCACGATGCTGTCCACGGTTTTGATGCGGTACTCGATATGGTGGATGGGAGAGTGGTCGTACAGGCTGGCAAATTCCTCGTCCAGGATCTCCAGCTGGGTGACGGCGACCTTCAGAGCGCTGCGATACAGGTGATTCACCCGTACCATGCCCTGGGCCAGCTCCTGCTGCTCCGGCGTGCCCCCCTGGGGAATGTGGATATCCTTCAGCCGGATGGTGCCGCTCTTCTCGATCATCATGAAAAAGATGCGCCTCCTTGTTCTCGTTTGATCCTTTGTTATGATTATAACATAGACCTATGACAGGAGTGTGAATAAAAAGCAAAATCTGCCGTAGAAAAATCCCGTCATTTTTCGTCATTTCGCCAAAGTCTGCCGTTTGCGCCGGGAGCCCTTTTGTGGTATCATAGGAAAAGCGAAAAAAAGGGGGGGATGGCGCATGCATATTCGTGAGCATCTGCGCACGGTGGGCCGCCACCGGCGGCTGGTGCGGCATTACTGCCTGCGGCTGGGGCTGGTGTGGCAGGGACTGACCCACGATCTGAGCAAATACAGCCCCACGGAGTTCTGGCGCAGCGCCAAATATTACCAGGGATACCGCAGTCCCAACGACCAGGAGCGCCTGGAAAACGGCGTAAGCCTGTCGTGGCTGCATCATAAGGGCCGCAACCGCCATCACTTTGAGTACTGGATCGACTACTGCCTGCGGCCGGACGGCAGCGTATACATGGGCGGGTGTAAAATGCCCAAGCGCTATGTGGCGGAGATGTTCTGCGACCGCATCGCTGCCTGCCGGGTGTACCAAGGGGAAAAATATACCGATGCATCGCCCTATGACTATTACCAGGGCTCCAAGGGGCACATTCTCATCAACCAGGAGACCAGCGACCTGCTGGACCGATGGCTGCTGCTGCTGAAGAAGCAGGGCGAGGATGCGGCCTTCCCGCAGATCCGCCGGGAGCTGAAGGACCCGGCGTATTGAGCTGCGGAGCAAGTCAAGCCATGATCCCCGCCTCCTGCACCGGCAACGTTGCTCTGGCCGCAAGTACAGAGACACCGAAAGCCCATATGTTCCCGCCGGCAGAGGGCTGCACCGGCACATAAAAAACTGCCGTAGAGGGCAATTACCTCTGCGGCAGTTTTTTCAGGTCGAACACATTCTTAAGCTAAAAAATCAAACCTCTGTGTTTTGTTGGACAAGAAGCGTATGAATAGTATTTTGCTACGGAGTATGAGCAGAATCTCACCTCCTATGTCACCGTGTCCTACGAGGGACTGGCGGACGGCAAGGCCTATCTGAGCGTGGAAGTGCCCGATAGCCACTATGTCCAGCATGCTATGCTTCGCACCATTTTTACGTTCTCCTAATAGGCACAATATGATTTAGTACTTGTTCTTAAATAAGAGGTTGTACCAGAAAATAACAAAGGCAATGAGTAAGAATTGTATCATAGATCGTTATGCTCCTCAGTTAGAATTAACTCGCCACGACCATTCTTAGCAATCCCCGCCCACTCTAAAATTGCAGCCATTACAAACACGGGATCAAAAACCGATTCTCCGATTGTTCGACCGCGGTGAAGCGCTATTGTACCGACAACGGTATTTTCCTCACAGCCGGGTTCACCGAGCTTATAGTTTCTTCCATTGCCTTTCTTTGCTCTGCCGCCTTGCTTTATAAGGAGTTCTACAATATCGTCAAACACCTTATAGTCGTAGGCTGGCTTAACAGGCAACTTATCACTTGTAAAAGTCGTTCCGTCTGGCTCTGCGTAAATCTCGCAAGGAAGGCCTCTGGCCGTGTATACGGTAACGTGACCACCGTGCGCTTTCAGCTTTGCTTTGATGATTTCGGACGCGAGTGTGCTTGTATCATCCACATCCATGCGGCTTACATCAATTTCCTTTGGCATTACCTTCTCCGTTCCACCGCCAAGATTTAAGGCGGCAAGCAATTCATCCAGTTTCTTTTTTGCAGTTGGATAAGATATTTGCATATCAGACTGTACCTCCTTCAGGTTTCCTCTGTCTTTCAAAAAAGTAATCAAGAACTCAAATTGCTCCTTGTCGAGCCGATCAAAAGGGCCAAGGTCGAACGTGTTTCTTAGCTCCATGCCACAATCAGGGCATTGTAGCGTGGTAACTCGCAGTGTCCCATGACAGGCGGGACATTTTGAAATAAGCCGGTTCATGTAAATCACCTCTCTGCTTATATGATACAATTAGAGAGCAGATTTGTCAATATAGTTTTTAATTATTTTTAGTACTATAAGTGCTATATTGTTTTTCAACTTATACGCCCTAGCAGACTTAAAAGTCCTATCAGTCAGCAAGGGAAAGCAAGGCCGCAGATACCGCACGGAAAGGGAAACCGGAAACACAACTAAAAAAATCGGCACCTGCTTTTTGAGGCAGGTGCCGATTTCTGTTACCGGATCATGCGCTTGGATTTTTGGCGTAAGTGGCGTAAGTTTGGCGTAAATCCGCTTTTGCGCATCCAAAAAATCAAGCAATTTCAACGGTTTGCGGCGTCTCTTAATACATGCCGCCCATGCCGCCCATATCGGGAGCGGGAGCTGCGGGAGCCGCGGGCTGGGGCTTGTCGGCCACCAGGGACTCGGTGGTCAGCACCATGCCGGACACGCTGGCGGCGTTCTCCAGAGCGGAGCGGGTCACCTTGGTGGGGTCAACGATGCCAGTGGGGATCATGTCGCAGTAGACCTCGTTGTAGGCGTCGAAACCGTAGCCCACCTTGCCGGACTCGCGGATCTTCTCCAGCACCACAGAGCCATCAATGCCGGCGTTGGCAGCGATCTGCTTCATCGGTGCTTCCAGACCTCGTGCAACGATCTGCATACCGGTCTTCTCATCGCCGGTTGCCTCTGCAGCCAGAGCCTCAACCGCTGCGATAGCGTTTACATAAGCTACACCGCCGCCTGCTACGATGCCTTCCTCAACAGCTGCACGGGTTGCGTTCAGTGCATCCTCGATGCGGAGCTTCTGCTCCTTCATCTCGGTCTCGGTTGCAGCGCCAACCTTGATAACTGCTACGCCGCCGGCCAGCTTAGCCAGACGCTCCTGCAGCTTCTCACGGTCGAAATCAGAGGTGGTGCGCTCGATTGCACCACGGATCTCAGCAACGCGGTTTGCGATAGCCTGCTTGTCGCCAGCACCGTCAACGATGGTGGTGTTCTCCTTGGTTACCTTGATCTGACGGGCAGAACCCAGCATATCCATGGTAGCGTCCTTCAGCTCGATACCAACCTCCTCAGAGATTACGGTACCGCCGGTCAGGATTGCGATGTCGCGGAGCATATCCTTGCGGCGA
>ERZ779885.1613-NODE-1613-length-22561-cov-52.294944_pt1 | contig 22561 bp, 16 predicted proteins | sample MGYA00511554_ERZ779885 | MGnify/ENA primary metagenome ERZ779885 (study PRJEB29588, sample SAMEA2160998) | human gut metagenome | biome: human gut; feature: human-associated habitat; material: faeces | place: Denmark | collected 2008/2010 ... | reverse complement strand
CCTCCGACCTTTGGGTTATGAGCCCAACGAGCTGCCAACTGCTCCACCCCGCGATGTGCTACAAGAATTATTATACAACTAAGGGTATCTGTTGTCAATATATATAAGTTAATTTATTTATATTATATGCAAAAATTAGTAAAATATTACATGGAATATATAAATAAAATAGGGATTTTAGGACCGTCCCCAAATCCCTATATGGAATTATATTACCAAGAGCTTCCGCCTCCGCCTCCGGAACCTCCACCAGAGAATCCTCCTCCAGAAGAGCCACCAGAACCAGAACTAGAAGGTCTAGATGTCATAGAAGTATTTACCCTAGTCATTGTGCTATTCATAAAGGTACCAAAAGAGTGAACTGAAAATGCAGTACTAGAATAATACCATGATGGTGGTTCAACTGCAATATTTTCAAATTGTTCTACCCATTTATCTGATACATCTAAAGCATAAGTGTAAGGTAAGATATTATAAAAGTATTCTGGTTCTTTTTCAACCATTGCTTCTAGTTGGTCTTTTTCTGCTGTTTCTAAGAAACGCTTGAATCCTTTGATTTTTCCTAAAATTTCTAACCCAAAAGGAGTTCTTTTTAATATAATTTTTCTAAATACATAAAGAACTATTATACATAAAATTCCTATAAAATATGTAATAGCGGAAATTGAAGTTGAAAATATAATTGGAAGTATCATAAAAAGAGGTATTCCGCCAAATAATAATCCCCAAATAACGATAAATATCTTTGTTGATATAGGACCACTTGATGTTAATATTGATATCATAAGTGAAAAACCAATTCCAGGGAATATTAGGGCAACAGGAAGTTCACTTAGCATTCCAGTATCATAAAAAGGTTTTACAGTTATTAGTATAAATATTATAAGCATCATAGGAATAATAAAAGCTCTTAATTGTAAAGATTTTTTGTCAAAAATTTTAGTTTTATTTTCTTTCTTATTTAAAAGTTTCTTTATACGATTTACTGTTATATAAAAACGATTAGTTAAATCTGAAGATGTAACAGAAGATCTTGTTCTAAATAGACCATCAAAGAAAAGTTTTTCTATTTCATTTGTTCCATCGTATTCTTTCAATTTATATATTGTAAAATCTTTTGTGCTTGCAAATAATGCCTTATTCTCGGTTTCTTTTATTGATAAATAGCCCTTACTTGCTAGATAAATTAGTAGTGAAACTATAGCTTTATCATCTGTTTCACCTTTATATAAAAAAGCAAGTTCTGCTGAATTGTAACCTTCTGGAGGATAAAACTCTACTGTTTCTATAACAGGTTTATCTTTACCAAATAATAGCCATAAAATAAATGCAATAAATACAATTACTAAGCTTATACCTATAATTATATAATAATCTGTATTATTATTACGAGCTCCAACAAAGTAGTTATCAGGTAAAGTAAGTCTAACAGTAAGACCATTTCCTGCAGGTAATGTATCTGTATAAATACCACTGATTGTATTACCATTTACAGAGTAAGAAACGCTGTCACTATCGGTATACCCATATCTGCCAGAAGAAAATCCCAATGATGAAGCATCAAATTCTTTTGGCATTGTGATAGAAAAACTAACATTAGAAATACGTGTATCCCATTCGGTTCCAATTAAATTATAATAAAATTCATCGGCATCTTTTACGGGGTCTGCACCTATATCATATGTATATTTAATTACATATTTTTGTAGCCCAGTTACATAAGTATCTTGATTTCCTATTTTTATAGCCAAATTACCATTACTATTACTTTTTGAATATTCATTATTTACTTGTAAATTTGTAATTTTGACACGATTAGTAGATGTAGAACCATCTAATCTTTCAATAGTATTTTTTAGAGGAATAGTTCTAATTATTCCATGTTTTCTCGTATAAAAATTAGCGGTAATTGTTTCTGTAATATCAAATGTATTATTTTCATTTACTTTTACGTTAATATCATAAGAATTTATTACATAATCTGTAACAGCATATGAATTATTAGGTAAAAAAGAAATTAATATAAATGATAAAATAAAAAGTATAACTCCAATAATTTTTTTAGTCATTTAAATTCACCCCAACATTATTTTTTTCTTCTGCATTTGCCTCAAACATTTTAAATTCTTTGAATCTGAATAATTTAGCTAGAATATTATTTGGAAACATTTGAATTTTATTATTAAAATTTCGCACAGTACCATTATAATACTTTCTACTATTTGCAATTTCATCTTCTATACTTATTAAATTATTACTTAAATTAGTATATAATTCATTTGCTTTTAATTCTGGATAATTTTCTGAAACTGCAAAGATATTTGATAAACATCTAGACAAATCTTCATTTATATTAATTTTATTATCCATAGTTAACTCATCATAACTAGAGCTTCGTAAAGAAGTAATTTTAGTTAGAGTTTCATTTTCATATTTAGAATACCCTTTTACAACTTCTATTAAATTAGGAATAAGATCCCATCTCTTTTTTAGATAGATATCCATTGTAGAAAAAGCTTCTTTAACTAAATTTTTTGAATTAATAAAAGAATTATAAGTTATTAAGATATATATTAAAAGTATTACTATAATTCCTATAATAATGTAGATATACAAAATATCACCTCCTATTTTCATATATATTATGACATTAAGTGAGGTAAACAGCAATAAAAAATCAAAAATTATTTTGTGATTTGAATTTGTATATTTGTGTTTGTATCTATAAATACATCTGAATTAATATATGTATTTACGGTATGAGTATTGGGAAGATTATATTTATTAGGAAGTGATTTAGAAGAATTTTTAGTATATAAATTGGAATTTTGATAAATATTTTCTACTAATAAAATATTTACAGTTAAAAAATTATATTCAACAATATTAGAATATTTAGCAATAGAATTAATTGAATTAAATGCTATGAAAAATAAAATAAGAAAAATGACTTTTTTCATAAAAACTCCTTTTATTAATATTTAATGATTATACTGTTCATATATAATTTTTAATTTAAAGTTAGTTAATATTGAAGTAGTAAAATTACCCGTATAGTTAATGATTATAGTAAAAATATGTTCTTCTTTAGTTAAATTATTTAATAAATATTTTTCTGACATGAAATTTGATAAGGTAATTTCTGTATTATCCATATAACATGATATAGAAAAATCAGGAGTTAGATTTTCTAAATGAAAGTAATAATAGAATGGAATATCAGAAATAATATTATCTTTAAAATTAGATATCTTAAAAGAGTACCTAGCAACAGTATTAATATTGTCTAAAATTACAGCTTCATTAAATGAAATATTAAAGATTGGTTCAGCAATATTAGAATAAATGTATACGTTTTGAGTTTTAGAGTAATTATTATGAATAATTACTGAAGCTAATAAAAAAACTATAGCAAATAAAAATAAAATTTTTTTCAAGACTAATTCCTTTCGAAAAATATTTGAAGATTTAAAGAGAGAGTAGAATTATAAAAAGTATCTGTATTATTAACTGGCCATTCCCAGAAAAAAGATATAATATCCACAGTATTTGTATTAGCTGTGTATAAACAAGAGTTATTTTGCGAAATATCCACAAGTGAATTATTAATATAGATATTCAAATTTGCTGGAATATTAGAATGTGAACTTAGAATTTTAAAATTAATATTTTTAGTGGATTTAACTATTAGAGAAAAGAAACCATATGAACCGTGGTATAAGTTTATTATTATATAGACTATTGGGATTAGCAGTTGAAATTAAGTTAATATTTATAGAACTTTGGGATAAAGTAAAATGATAAATGTAAAATATTAAAAATACGAATAAAATAAAAAATAGTAAAAATTTTTTCATGAAATCTCCTAAAAAAGCTTGAATTAAGTAAAAAAATTATAATAAAAAATGTTAGCCTTGTCAATAATAAAAAATATAATAATTGTAAATAATAATGATATATGATAGAATTACCATGAAAATTTAACAAAAGATAGGAGGGGAGAAAATGATTTATACAGTTACATTTAACCCAGCACTAGACTACATTTTAGAACTAGATAAATTGGAAATTGGAAAAATACAAAAGTCTAAAACGGAATTAATACTTCCGGGAGGAAAAGGGATAAATGTTTCTACAGTATTAACTAATTTAGAGATTGATAATATCGCATTAGGATATAAAGCAGGATTTGTAGGAGCAGAGCTAGAAAGATTATTAAGAAATATGAAGGTAAAGACCGATTTTATAGACTTAGAAGAAGGAAATTCGAGAATAAATGTAAAAATTTCGGGAGAAGAAGAGACAGCGATAAATACTAATGGACCACAGATAAGTGAAAATAAGATTTTAGAGTTATTAGAGAAACTAAAAACTCTAAATGAAAACGATTATTTGGTTTTATCTGGTAGTATACCAAGCTCAATTAAAGATGATATATATGAAAAAATATGTAGCATTGTAAAAAAACAAAATGTAAAAATAGTTGTAGATGCAACCAAAAACTTATTAGTACAAGCTTTAAAATACAATCCATTTTTAATTAAGCCAAATAATGAAGAATTAGGAGAAATTTTTGGTGTAGAAATACATACTAAAGAAGATGCCTATGTATATGGTAAAAAATTAAAAGAAATGGGAGCGCAAAATGTACTAGTTTCGATGGGTAAAATTGGTGCAGCATTAATTGATGAAGCAGGTCAAGAATATTTCATAAAATCTCCAGAAGGAAAAAGAGTAAATACAGTTGGTTCGGGAGATTCTATGGTAGCAGGATTTATAGCAGGATTTTTAAAATATAATAATTACAATGATGCCTTAAGAATGGGAGTGTCAGCAGGATCAGCTAGTGCTTTATCAAAATATTTAGCAACTAAAGAAGAAGTATACAATTTATTTAATAATATTTAAAAAAGGAGGAAGAAAATGAGAATTACAGATTTATTAAGCAAAGATGGAATCGAGCTTAATGTAAATGCAAAAGATAAAAATGATATAATTAACAAGATGACAAAATTAATGCTAAAAACAGGAAGAATCACTGATTTAAATGCATACACTGAACTTGTATTAAAAAGAGAAGAAGAAGGAAGTACTGGTGTTGGAGAAGGAATTGCAATCCCACATGGTAAAGGTGATTGTGTAACTGAACCTGGTTTAGTAGCAATGGTAGTGCCAAATGGAGTCGAATATGATGCGCTAGATGGTAAGCCAGTTAATCTATTATTTATGATAGCTGCTCCAAATACTAGTGATAATGTACATCTAGATGTGTTAAGTAGATTATCTACAATGTTAATGGATACAGAATTTAAAAATAAATTAATTTCAGCTAAAAGCAAAGAAGAATTTTTAAATATAATAAATGAAACAGAAAATGAGAAATTTAAAGAAGAAACAAAACAAGAGCAAGGTTATGAAATATTAGGAATAACAGCTTGCCCTACAGGAATTGCACATACTTATATGGCTGCAGAAGCTTTAGAAAATGCAGGTAAAGAAGTAGGACATCTTGTAAAAATAGAAACACAAGGACAATCTGGAGTTAAAAATAAACTAACAAAAGAAGAAATAAAAAATGCAAAAGCAATAATAATTGCAGCAGATATAGATATTGACTTATCAAGATTTAAAGGTAAGAAGATTTTAAAAGCAAAAGTTGCAGATGGAATTCATAAACCAAAAGAGTTAATAGAAAAAGCTTTGACAGATAAAAACATTCCAGTTTATCAAGGAAACGGAAAAGATGATTCAGAATATGAAAACTCAGATGGTGTAGGAAGCAGAATATATAGACATTTAATGAATGGTGTAACACATATGTTACCATTTGTAGTTGGTGGAGGTATACTAATTGCAATAGCATTTTTATTAGATGATTATTCTATTGATCCATCTAACTTTGGTATGAATACGCCTATTGCTGCTTTCTTTAAAACAATTGGTGGTATTGCTTTTGATTTCATGTTATGTATTTTGTCTGGATATATAGCAATGAGTATAGCAGATAGGCCGGGGTTAGCAGTAGGCTTCGTAGGAGGAGCTGTTGCAAAAGCAGGAACAACATTTGCGTCTTTATCAAATCCTGATGTTACATTAGTAAGTTCAGGGTTCTTAGGAGCATTAATTGCTGGTTTTATTGGTGGATATGTAGTTCTTTTATTAAGAAAAGTATTTTCATTCTTACCAAAGAGTTTAGAAAGCGTAAAACCAATATTAATTTATCCAGTTGGTGGTATTCTTTTAATAGGATTAATAATGCTTGCAATTAACCCAGTAGTTGGAGCAATTAATACAGCATTAAATAATTTCTTATCATCAATGCAAGGAGCAAATAAGATAATTTTAGGAGCAATTTTAGGTGGAATGATGTCTGTTGATTTAGGTGGACCTGTTAATAAAGCATCATATACATTTGGAACAGGAATGCTTGCAGAAGGACATTATGATATAATGGCAGCAGTTATGGCTGGTGGTATGGTAGCACCACTTGCAATTGCATTACTTGCAACATTTTTCCCTAAAAAATTACCAAAGAAAGATAGACAATCTGCTTTATTAAACTACATTATGGGATTCTCTTTTATATCAGAAGGTGCAATACCATTTGCTTCAGCAGATCCAATTCGTGTAATTGTTTCTTGCGTAATAGGTTCAGCAGTTTCAGGAGCTTTATCAATGTTATTTAATTGTACATTAATGGCTCCACATGGAGGAATATTCGTTTTACCAGTTGTAGGAAATGCAGCATTATATTTATTATCAATAGTTATAGGTTCTTTTGTGGCTATGTTTATATTAGCTGCTTTAAAGAAGAATGTTTGGGGTAAAGGAGATGAAGTAAAAAATGCTAAATAAAACTTTTACTTTGGAAAGCGAGACAGGTTTACATGCAAGACCTGCTACAGAACTTGCTAAAATAGCTATGAAATATCCATGTGATGTTAAATTAATAGCTAATGGCAAAACTGTAAATGCAAAATCTCCATTAATGATTATGTCAGCAGGAATAAAACAAAAAACAGATGTTGAAGTACAATGTGATGGAGAAAAAGAAGAAGAAGCAATGAAAGAAATAGAAGAAGCTTTTAAAAATAATTTTGGAGAATAATAAACAAAAGAGGAGATAAATATGGTAAAAGGTAAAGGTGTATCAAAGGGTATTGGGATTGGACATACAAAAGTATTAAAGAATGAAGAAGTAAAACTTACAGATTTCAAGGTTGATAATAAAGAAAATGAATTAAATTATTTTAAAAAATGTCTAAATGATGTAATAGAAGATACTAAGAAAGTTGTAGAAAAACTTTCTGGAACAGAAGCTGATATTATGAATGCTTATTTAATGATATTACAGGACCCTACACTAACTGAGGAAACAGAAAGACTAATACAGGAAGATGGATATAATGCAGGATATGCGGCAAAAGTAGGCTTTGAAACTGTCGAAGAAGTTTTTAAAAATATGGATGACGAATATATGTCTGCAAGAGCATCTGATATAGAAGACATGAAAAAGCGAGTTGTAAATAAAATTATTAATAAAGCTGAACTAGATTTAAGTAATTTACCAGAAAATACTGTTTTAGTTGGAAAAGATTTATCTACATCAGATACTGCTAAATTGAATTTAAATTCTGTTGCGGGAATTATAATAGAAAATGGTAGCGAGAATTCACATGTTTCAATTATGGCTAGAACTCACGAGATTCCAGCAATAGTTGGTGCTAAAGGAGCTTTAGATAGCTTAGCTAACGACATGTATATTGCAATAAATGGAGGAACTGGAGAAATATTTTTAAATCCTTCACAAGATGAGGTTGCTAAATTAGAAGAAATTCAAAAAGAATTAAAAGATGAAAAAGGAAGTTTAGCAAAATTTAAAAATAAGAAGAGCATTACTAAGGATGGATATAAAACAGAAGTAGTAGCTAACATTGGAACTCCTAAGGATATGGATGCAGTTATCGAAAATGGTGCAGAGGGAGTAGGTCTATTTAGAAGCGAATTTTTGTATATGGATTCTGATACTATGCCAACAGAAGACGAACAATTTGAAGCATATAAAGAGGTACTAGAAAAATCAGAAGGTAAGAGAGTTATAGTTCGTACATTAGATATTGGCGGAGATAAAGACTTAAAATACTTGAATTTAGATAAAGAAGACAATCCTTTTTTAGGATATAGAGCAATTAGAATTTGTTTACGTGAACCAGAAATTTTTAAGGTTCAGTTAAGAGCTTTGTACAGAGCAAGTAACTACGGAAAACTTGCAATTATGCTTCCTATGATTTCTTCAATAGATGAAATTAGAGCTGCAAAAGATATCATAAATGAAGTTAAAGAAGAATTAAAGGCAGAAAAATTAAAATTTGATAAGAATGTAAAAGTCGGAATAATGATAGAAATTCCATCAGCTGCAATTATGGCAGAAGAATTGGCTAAAGAATGTGACTTCTTTAGTATTGGTACAAATGATCTAATTCAATATACTGTTGCAGTTGAAAGAGGAAATGAGAAAATATCAGATTTATATACTAAATTTCATCCAGCAGTTATACGTTTAATAAAGATGGCAATTGATGGAGCTCATAAATCTAAGATATTCTGTGGAATGTGTGGAGAAGCTGCAAGTGATGAAAGATTTATACCTCTTTTAGTTGGATTAGGACTAGATGAATTTTCTATGAATCCTACTAAAATATTAAATTCTAGAAAGATGATTAGAAGTTTAAATCATAAAGAATGTAAGAAGTTAGTTCAAGAGGTTTTAAAAATGACTTCAGCTAGTGAAATAAAAGCAAGACTTGAAGAATATAAAGACAATTTAAGTATGTAAAAAAATAAATAGTTTATAAACAGTGGAAAACTAATTAAAAATATATTAGTTTTCCACTGTTATTATGTAGAAAAATTACAGACAATAAATAAAACAATATAAGATAATTATTATTTAACTAATAGAGAAAAATATAAATTCTTAATTAAAAATGTACAAAAAACTGGAAAAAAGTAAAATGTAATAAAAAAATAATATAAAAACTCTAAAAATAGCATCCGTACAGAGATAGAGAAATGTGACAATAATATGACACATTCCTCTATTTACTTACTACAACCCATAATTTATAATGCCTTCAAAGAAAAATAATGAAGGTGGAAAAAATGGAAAAAGTACTTGTAAAAGATAGTGCAATAGCTGAAATGCTTGGCGCTGTACACACACACACACACACACACACACACACATGTATTTTAAATAATGATAAAAGAGCAGGATTAAATACTGCTCTAAAAGTGATGGATAAAAAGGAAAACCAAGTCTAATATGGGTATTGGTTTTCCTTTTTTTGCGTGCCAAAAACTTTTTCTTTAGAATATAACACAAAGAAGGAAGGAGCGAAAAAATGAAAAAGAGTAAAAAAGAGAGCAAAACATTAAAAAGTACTACAAAGCAAACTACTAAAAAACAAGAAAAAAGTAAAAATAAGACAAAAAGAACATTAAATAAGAAAATAGTAATACCAATTTCTATAGTACTAATAGTTATATTACTAACAACATTAATAATATATGCATTTGTAGGCAGGGAAAAAAATACAGAATTACAAGCTACAAAGTTATCAGCAAATGCAATAAATTTAGAGAATAATGAATATATGCATGTAGAAGAGGACGCAAGTGGAGATAAAGTACCAGTACCAAATGGATATGTAGGAAGTAGTGTAGAAGGAGAAAATGAAATAGATACAGGATATGTAATATACGAAGGAGAAGAAGAAGTAACAGACAGCAATGTAGCAGATGCTCAAAAGAATAGAAACCAATATGTATGGGTGCCAGTAGCAGATATAAGTAAATTTTATGGAACAGATGCCACTGGGAAAAAATGGGGGAAACAATATCAGTTTTCGTCAAGCACAAGTAGTAGTTATGATGAAATAACAGGAACGAAACCATATAACTGGAGCGAAAGCAACGGAGTAATGACAATTAATAGTAAAACAAGTTATAGAGAGCCAGATGTAGTACCAAAGAATGGAAGTACAGGATATGATATGGATTCAAGACTAAAAACATTAGGACTAGGAGCAAAAACAACCCATGAATTTTTAAATCAGCTAGAAAAAGAGTTTAATAATATGGTAGCAAGTGTAGAAAAATATGGAGGATTTTATATAGGAAGATATGAAACAGGAAATATAAACCAAGACACGCCAGTAATACAAAAAGGAAATACAAATATAAGTAGCCAAACATGGTACAACATGTATAAAAGATGTAAAAACATAAAAGGAGCAAATACAAATGTGGTAACAGGAATGATATGGGGAAACCAATGGGATAGAACATTAATGTGGCTAATAGAGACAGGAAGTAAAACAAAAGAGGAAATAGCAGATGATTCAACAAGTTGGGGAAACTATTCAAATGCGACATTTGAATATGTAAACAGTAGTGGAAGTACAGCAACGAAAAACGAAAATAGTAGTACAAGAATACCAACAGGAAGTACAGAATATACAAAAGCAAATAACATATATGACCTAGCCGGAAACGTATACGATTGGACAATGGAGGCCTACGGTACCTACGGCAGGGTGTATGGGGGTGGCTATTACTACTACGATGGCTTCAGCAGACCAGCAGGCTATCGTAGCCTCAGCTTTCCGACTATTAGTTACGGCAGCATACGGTTGTCGTGCAGCACTTTATATAAAGTAATACTGAACCCTGGTAGCGATGCAGTAGAATAAGTAAAGAAATTAAAATAGTAAAAATTAATAATTTGTGTTTATGTGGAGGAAAATAAAATATGAAATTCGTCCAAGAAGTGGAAAAAATACAAAAAGAAAATGAAGGTTCAATAATTTTAGCAAAGAATGGAATATTTTTTGTAGCAATAGGAAAAGATGCAATAATCTTACATGAAGAACTAGGATTAAAACTAACTTGCATGCGAAAAGAACTGTGTAAAGTAGGATTTTTAGTTAAGAATGTAGAGAAATATATAACAAAGTTAGAGGAGCTAGGTTATTCATTTATTTTATATGTAAAAAATGAAAAAGATGAATTAGAGGAAATATATAGATATAAAGGAAAAAATACAAAAGAAACTAGAAACTGTTTAGAATGTATGAATTGTGAAAACAAAAAAGAACAGGAAGAAGATATATTAGAAAGAGTGAGAAATCTTGGAAAAGCTAAATAAAAAGGAAAATGAATTAACATTAATTCCAAAATCTGAAAGATATATTGAATATATGTTAGAAGTAATATTAAAAATTCCAAGGACAGAGAAATTTAGCATAGGAACAGAATATAAGAATTCCATGTATAAGATGCTAGAAGGCATAATGTACTTAAATAAAATAGAAATAAAAGATAGATTTAAAATTATCAATAAAATTGATGCAGATTTAAGTGTTCAAAGAATTTTGTTAAGAATCATGTATAAAAATGCATGGATAGATAAGAAAAAATTCGAATATGCCATGAGCCTAATATACGAAATGGGAAAAATAATAGGAGGCTTAGTAAAATACTATGGCAAAAACAATAAGGCATGAATTTGATAAATATTTAACTTATGACAATCTTATGAAAGCACATTTACTTTCTAGAAAAGGAAAAAACTATAAAAAAGAAGTTATTCTATTTAATCTAAAACAAGAAGAATATATCAGATGGCTGTATGAACAGCTAAAGAATGGAACTTATAAACATGGCGGATATAGAGTTTTTTATATCCAGTATCCTAAAAGAAGAAAAATAGAAGCTTCACGATATATGGATAGAATTGTACATAGATGGATAGTAGATAGTTTCTTAAATAGGTATTTTGTAAATCAATTTATAAATACATCATATGCATGTATAAAAAATAGAGGAATGCATAAAGCATCTATGGATGTACAAAATGCAATGAAGCATTGCAAAAGAATATGGCAGAATTACTATATTTTAAAAATGGATATTCGAAAATATTTTCAGAATATAGATAAAGATATTTTAATGAATATATTAAAAAGAAAAATAAAAGAAGAAAAACTAGTAAAACTATTAGAAAAAATAGTGTATTCAAATTCAGGTAAAAAAGGACTTCCAATAGGTAATTATACCTCGCAAATATTTGCAAATATATACTTAAATGAAATAGACCACTATATAAAGCACGAGCTTAAGGTAAAATACTATTTTAGATATATGGATGATTCGATTTTATTTGTAAAAACAAAAAAAGAAGCCATTGAACTTTTAGAAAAAATTAAAAATTATTTAAAAATAAAATTGGAATTAGAATTAAACGACAAAACCAAAATTTTTAAAAGTACTCAAGGAGTAAATTTTTGTGGATACAAAATAAATGAATATCGTTTAAAGCTACGCGACAGAGGTAAAAAAGCTATTAAACAAAAAGTTAGATATTTAAAAGAAGAAGTACAAAAGGGCAATATGAGTAGTAAAGAAGCAAGTAGGTTTATATGTGGACATTTAGGTTATATGAAATATGCAAATACAAGGAATTTGGAAGAAAAACTTTTTTATATAAATTAGGGATAGACCAAAAGGCCAACGGTACCAACAACAGGGTGTATAGGGGTGGCAATTACAACAACAATGGCGACAACAAACCAGCAGACAATCGTAACAACAACAATCCGACTAATAGTAACAACAACAGACGGTTGTCGTGCAGCACTCTAATATCAATCCAGATGGCTAGTTTTAAGGAAGTAGTCCAGTGAAATATTAGATATTAAAGAGGTTTATTCCTTCCTATTTTAGGTAAATATGAATCATTAAAATACATACCGGTAGGTATAGCGAAAGTATGTATTTTAAGGCCTTTCATAAAATATTAGGAAAACGTCTTAATTATTTATTGGTTAATAAATATGCTAAGAATTTTAACAAAATAATTATGAATGAATGTTTTTTATTAATTAAAAGGATAAGTGATATAAATTTTAAATTTGTAATAAATTGCAAAGAAAAATCAAAAGTAGTATTTAAAGCAAAGTTATTAAATAATTCGGTAATAGAGGTGTTTGCGTATGATAACATAGCAGATTATATATATCAAAAAAATTTAGAAATATTTTTCTTAAGAGGAAAACTACGAGAAAATATGCGAGTTGAAATTATAGAAATATATAATTTTAAGTTTTTAGATTAGTATGATACAAAAAAAACAAGAAAATGTAAAAAACACAATAAATAAATCGCAATTTGTATACCCGTAATAAAGCTTAATAATGTCGTTGTAATATAAGAAATAGAGCCATTTACAGGTTATATATATATAAATAAAATAAATATATATAATATAAATTCTTGAAGGAGAAATAAAAATGGCTGAAAAAACAAGGAAGAAATTAAATAAAAAAATGGTATGCATAATTTGCGGAATATTAGCTGTAATAGTGATTTCAACAAGTTTAATTTTTGCATTTTCTAAAAAAGAAACTAACGAAGTATTACAAGCTACAAAATCAACTGCAAACGCAGTAAATTTGGAAAATAATGAGCATATGCACGTAGAGGAAGATGCAAGTGGAGATAAAGTACCAGTACCAAATGGATATGTAGGAAGTAGTGTAGAAGGAGAAAATGAAATAGATACAGGATATGTAATATACGAAGGAGAAGAAGAAGTAACAGACAGTAATGTAGCTGATGCACAAAAAAGTAGAAACCAATATGTGTGGGTGCCAGTACCAGATATAAGTAAATTTTATGGAACAGATGCCAATGGAAAGAAATGGGGAAAACTATATCAGTTTTCGTCAAGTACAAGTAGTAGTTATGATGAAGTAACAGGAACAAAGCCATACAATTGGAGTGAAAGCAATGGAGTAATGACAATAAGTAGTAAAACATATTATAGAGAGCCAGATGTGGTACCAAAGATTGGAAGTTCAGTGTTTGATTTAGATTCAAAACTAAAAACATTAGGACTAGGAGCAAGAACAACTCATGAATTTTTAAATAAGGTAGAAAAAGAATTTAACAATATGATAGCAAGTGTAGAAAAGTATGGAGGATTCTATATAGGAAGATATGAAACAGGAAATATAAACAAAGAAACACCAGTAGTACAAAAAGGAAAAACAAATATAAGTAGTCAAACATGGTACAACATGTATAAAAGATGTAAGAATATTAAAGGAACAAATACAAATGTAGTAACAGGAATGATATGGGGAAACCAATGGGATAGAACATTAATGTGGTTAATAGAAACAGGAAATAAAACAAAAGAACAAATAGCAGATGATTCAACAAGTTGGGGAAACTATTCAAATGCAACATTTGAATATGTGAATAGTAGTGGAAGTACAACAACGAAAAACGAAAATAGTATTACAAGAATCCCAACAGGAAGTACAGAATATACAAATGCGAATAATATATACGACCTAGCCGGAAATGTAAGGGAATGGACAATGGAGGCCTACGGTACCTCCCACAGGGTGTTTATGGGTGGCGTTTGCACCGGCACTGGTACAGGCTATCCAGCAGACTATCGTGACGACATCGTCTATCCGACTGGCAACGATGCCGGCATACGGTTGTCGTGCAATGCTTTACATAAAGTGATACTAAAAATCCAAAATTAGCAAAATTAAAAAAACTAAAACTCACAAACCTTAATTTTAGGAGGCAGAAAAAATGAAAGGGAAACGAACGAAAAAAATAACATTATCAATTAGTATATTAGCAGTAGTAACAGCGATAATAACAGTAGTTGCACTGCTGGTTAATACGCAAAACCAAAAAGCTAAATTATTAGCAGATCCAGAAATACAAAAAAGCATGGAATATGAACAAGTACAAGAAGGTGACGAAAAGGTACCAAATACAGACTATGTTCAATTTGATGCGTTCTTTTTGCGTGATTTAGACGGAGATGGGTATGCAGAACAAGTACGTGGAATGTGTAGGGATATAAATAAAACAGATACACTATACATGAACCTAAATGTACTAACAAATGGTAAATTAGTAGATGGAAAAATAACTATAAAAACATCTAATATGAACCTATCTACAGCAATAGTAGAAGATAATGTTATAAAACAAAACTATATATCTAATAATACAACAGAAATCGCATTAAAAGATATAAATAACGGAACACAAAAATTAATATATGGTACAGTAAATGCCTCAAATTTTGGAAATGATACAAATAAATATAGCCAAGTAAACAGTGTAGTACTTACTGGTAAACATATAGCAGATGACGGAACCGAAACACAAATAAGTAAAACAGTAAATTTTAATGTGGACTGGTATGGAAGTGTTACAGCAAGTATCTATAACTATACAGGTACACAAAATATAGAAGAAATAACAGACGAAAACAAAGAAAATATTACATTAAACTTTAGTGTAACAACAAGAGAAACAACAGATGATTTAATACTAAAAAAGGCAGTTTTAGAAGGAAATATACCAACAGTAAATGGATATAAACCAACAAGTGTAGAATTAACTTCTAGTGATGTAAATTTTGAATATGACGAAGAAACAGGAAACTTCACAATTACAAGAGAAGCATCTATAAACGAAGCAGGAATAGTTACAAAAACAGTATCAGACTATAATACATTTACTTTTAAAGTAACATATCCATATGAACTATACGAAAGCTTAACAGGAGATACATTAAGTTTAATAGTTCCAGTAAAAGCATATTATGAAGGATTTAACAATCCAAATGACGAATTCCAAAATCCAATACAATCAAACATAGCAGAAAGAAATATAACATTCCTATGGAGAAAACCAGAAGGAAGTGTAGCAAGATTTGATGTAACAATTGGAAAATATAGAGGATATGATGGAAACTACATAATATCTAAAGAAGAACCATTAAAAATATATAATGGAACAGCAGAAGAAACAGAAGATTTATACGAAGTAAGATGGTATGCATACACAGGAGATCAAATAAATGTAGACTCTATTCAAATGAAAGAAAATAGCACACCATATACAGATAGATTTTTAAATACAGAAAGTACATATTTTAATATGTCAGATTATACTAAAAACACAGGTATATATTTCTCAAATATAGAAAATACATTAGGTGAAGACGGATATATAAAAGTTATAAATGACGAAACAGGAGAAGAGATACATACATTTACAAAAGAAGATTGGAATAATTATAGTAGTTCATCACCATATATGTATGCAGAACCAGTAAAACATATAAGAATAGAAACAAGTAAAGCAAATAAAAATGCTAGTTTCTATGTATACAATATTAAAGAGATAGATGATAATGTTTTAAGAGCAACATTTACAAAAGAAGAATTTGATAAATTAGAATATGTATATACATATTTAACAGGAAATGTAAAAACAGAAGGAAGCGCAGAATATACAAAAATAAATGATGATACTGCAAAAGCGCGTTACGAAGAACCAATATCAGTTGCAAGCATTACAGTAAATAGAGATACAATAGGAACTCAAAATACAGAAAAAGATATAGACTTAACTATTACTACACGTAATGATTATTACAATATGAAAGGTTGGACAAATGGTAGATTTTTAGTAGAATTACCAGAAGAAGTATTAGATGTAGAAATAAATAGTGTAAATATTTCTAACTCTAGTGTAAAACTATTAGCATACGAAATAGTAGAAAAAGCCGGAAAGAAATTTATTAAAATAGAAACAGAAAATGAAAACGAAGCAAATTATACAATTACAATTAATACAAATTTAACAGCAGATCCAAGATCTGTAACACAATCAAAAAGTGTAAAACTATATGCATATAACGAATTCTGCAATAATTATAAAAATACAACAGCAGATATATATGATGTAGATGGTGACGAAAATGTAACAGAGAATGTTAATTATGCAACAGATTCTTTAAATATTGTAGCACCAAGTTCTCTTTTAACAAATCAACAAGCTACAAATTATAATGAAGCAGGCGAAACAGCAGTCGCACCACAATTTGCAACGATAGACAAAATAGAAGCAGATACAGCTACAGTAAATGTAAGTGTAACAAATAATTATTCTGGAACAATAAGCGAAGTTAGTATATTAGGAAAAATTCCATTTAAAGGAAATACTTTCTCTATAAATGGAATAGACCTAGGTTCAAACTATACTACACAAATGGTAGATGGTGGAATAACAGTACCAGAAGATATGAAAGATAAAGTTACAGTGTATTATTCAGAAAAAGAAAATCCAACAACAGACTTAAATGATGGTAAAAATGGTTGGACAACTACACCAGACTTTTCTAAAGTAAAAACATATCTAATTGATTTAGGCGATTATGTACTAAATGTAAAAGAAAATAGAGTATTTACATATCAAATAAAAGTACCAAGTACAGTAAGCTATAATGATGTTTCATATAGTGCACACGCAGTATATTTCTGCCTAGATACAGCAGAAGGAAAATTTAGAACACAAACAGAAACAACAAAACTAGGATTTAGAATAGAAAGAAAATATCATTTCAATATGCAAAAGGTAAAAGAAGATACTACAGTACCTGTACAAGGAGCAACATTTAGTATAACAGCAGAAGGTGAAGACGAAACAAAACTAGGAACAACCAATAATTCTGGAACATTTACAATTCAAAACTTATTTGTTGATAAAACATATATATTAAAAGAAATTCGTACACCAGGTTCATACGAAAAGAACGAAACAGAAGTTAAATTCAAAGTAACAGTACAAGATGATAAGTTAGTATTACAAATTCTAGAAGGTCAAGATTCTTTAAAAGAATATAGCATTACACAAGCAACAACAGACTCTAGAGGAATACTAAACTTTAAAGTAGAAAATACACCAAAATATAAAGTGATTTTAACAAAGAAAGATAGTGCAGATGCAAGCCTTTTAGCAGGAATAAAATATAAGCTAGAGGGAGAAGGACTAGGAAATGGTATTACAGTTGCAACAAATAAAGAAGGAACTTTAACATTAACAGGACTTTCTCATGATGTAGAATATACATTAACAGAAACAGAAGCTAAAGATTACTATGTAAACGAAACACCAGTTAAATTTAAAGTTGTAAATAATTCTGGAAATTTAGAGTTTGTAGTTACAAGTGGAAGCTTTAATAGTAACTCACAAGTTACAACAGGAACAGGAGTAACAGGGTTAGATGCACAAGATACTGTAACAGCAGAACTTACAAACGAGAAAATACCTACATACCAAGTTTCTGTAAAGAAATTTGTAAAAGAAGAAGATACAACATTAAAAGGCGCACAATACAAAATAACAGGAGAAGGAATTGACGAAAAAGGAGCAACTTATACAACAGATGATACAGGAGTTCTTACAATTCCAAACCTTTATGAATATGTAGAAGGAAAGAACATTACTGGAGTATATACACTTCAAGAAATTACTCCACCAGAAGGATATGCGCTAGATTCTAGAGAACTACAATTTAGAGTAAAAAGAAATACAGAAGGAGCTTTAGAATTAGAAGTATTAGGAGACAATTTCTTACGTAATAGTAGTGTACAAGAGAATACTATAAACTTAGAATTCGAAGATGAGCCATTATTTAAAATAACAAAAATAGATGGGGCAACAAAACTTCCAATTCAAAATGCTAAATTTGTTATAAAAGAAATAGACGAAAATTATAACGAATTAGGATTTGCAAAAGATATTAATGGAAATGTTGTAGGTACATTAGAAGAAAATGTTGGAGCAGGTAGTATTACATTCCCATTAGATGAGGAAACATATCCATGGTCTAAATTAGAAGATGGAACATATCAAAGTGGAATCTCTGGACTAACAAGCAAAACAAGTACAATGACATCAAAAGAATTTACACTAGAGAAAGATGGAAATATTAGCTTTGAATGGGCAGTATCTTCAGAAAATGCAAGTTATGATTATGTATATTATACAATTACAAATACAAAAGATAATTCTACAATAGGAGGAACATCAACTAAAATTGGTGGAAATTCTTCTATTACAGATTATAACGACTTAAGTTTCGAAACTGTAACAGAAGAATTAGAAGCAGGAACATATAAAATTGCATTTACATACAGAACAGATGGTTCTAACAGTGAAGGTTTAGATTCTGGTTTTGTAAAAAATATAAAACTAGAAGGAATGAATACACAAATTCCAGTAGTAAAAACAGACGAAAATGGTGAAATTTCTTATGGGCTAAAAGCAGGGCTATATAAAGCAACAGAGATAGAAGCACCAGAAGGCTACGAACTTGCAGAAAATGAAGCAGATAGAACATATTATTTTGGTATTGGTGCAAGTAAAGCACAAGAAACAGAATTTGGAACATCATTTAATGCAAGTGTTGCAGGAGATTTGTGGAATAAAGTAGAAGCTGTAGAATCAACTACAGATAACGGATTTGTAACAAGTGGATATTTTACAAAAGAGGCAGATTTAAACAATGATGGATTAGCAGATATAAAAGGAAACGACTCATATTATTCTGGATTTATTGCAAAATATAATAAAGAAGGTAATATGGAAATTGCAAATTCTGTATATACAGAATCAGGAGAAGTTATATTACATAAAGTAATTCAAACAAATGATGGTGGTTATTTAGTAGGAGGAAGCTTTACAGGTACAAATCTACAAGTAGGAGAAGTAAGTACAGGTTTAACAAATACTACAAATAACTTAAAAGGTATAGTAATAAAATTAAGTAGTAGTGGAAGTTACGAATGGGCTAAAGAAGTTGCACAAGAAGGATTAGATTATGATGTAACAGCACTAACACAAAACTTGGAAGGAAATATCGTTACAGGTGTTACAACTGGCGAAAATCCAAAAGTTATAGAGTATACTAATACAGATGGAAACATAAATTATGAAACAACGATAAGTGCAAATGTACAAATAACAGATATGGATGGATATAATAGCCAAGATGTTATAATAGTAAGCCAAGGATTAACAGATACAACTACAGGTAGAATAGATTTATATTCAAATGGTAGTGTAACTGCAGGAAGCGAACTAGACTTTAATGCAAATGCAGTTGCAAGATTAGATAATGGAAAAGCTATAATTGTAGGTAATTACACAGGAACAGCACAAACAGTAAGTACAAAGGGTAATTATGATGGAATAATTATAGAATATGATATAAACTCTAGTACAATTAATAGTAGCAAATTTATAAGAGGAACATTGGATGAAGTATTAACAAGTGTAACTAAAACCACAGATGGTGGATATATGATAGGTGGTTATACATATAGTAGCCAAGTTGACTTTAACCAAGAAGAAACAACATGGGAAATACCTAGTATTTCTGGTAACTCCGATGGATTTGTAATAAAATATGATGCAGAAGGAAATCAAGCATGGTATAAACAAGTAACAGGGGATAATTTAGACGAAGTAACAGGTGTTGCAGAAAGAGATGAAAATGAATTTGTTGCAGTTGGATATTTTAATAGTACTACAGTAAAAGGAGATACAGCGGATTCACAAGGAGCAAGCTTATCTAAATATTCTGATGGATTTGTATTTAACTATGGAGAAATTATTACAGCTCCAGAAGTACCAGAATCATCAGAAATAACAATAGAAAATAATTTAAAGAAATTCCAAATTACTACAGATGTAGAAGAAGTAGATGGAGTAAAAGGTGGAACAATCACAGGTGAAGATGAAGCTCCATACGAGATAGTTGAATATGGAAAAGACAGTACAAAAGAAATTAAGATTGTGCCAGACGAGAATTACAAGATTGTTAAGATAACTGTAAATGGTGAAAATTATGAATTTACACCAGCTGAAGATGGTTCATTCACAATGCCACAATTTACAAATATGCAAACAAATAAACATATAGTAGTAACATTCAGCAATACTGCTTCAAGTGTTTTAGTACATCATTATATAGATGGTACACAAACAAAGGTTGCAGAAGATGAACACATTGCAGGAACAATTGGTGAAAGCTATACAACAGCTCCACATATGGATTTAGAAGAATATGAATTAAAACAAGTGGATGGTGAATATGTAATTCCTGACAATGCAAGTGGAACATTTACACAAGAAGAACAAGTTATTACATATTATTATGTTAAAAAACAAGTTCCATTAACAGTACATCATTATATTGAAGGTACAAACGAACAAGTACCACTAGCATCAGGAGAACTTGCACAAGATGTAGTAACAAAAGGAGAAATAGGAACAGAATATACAACAGTAGCATTAACACCAGAAGAATTAAATCCTAAATATGAACTTTCTATAACTCCTTCAAATGCAAATGGAATATATTCTAAAGATGGTGTTGTAGTAACATACTACTATAAAGCTAAAAATGTAGAAGTAACAACTACTGTACAAACCCATAAAGAAACAAACGAAATGGGAGAAGAGGTAGATGTAGCAGGAGGAACAATATCTGGACAAAATCAAAAACCATATGAAACAGTTGTATATGGAGAAGATTCTAAAAATGATATTGTTGCAGTACCTGATGAAAACTACCAAGTAAAACAAATATTAATAAATGGAGAACCTCTAGAATTTACACCAGAAGAAGATGGAACAGTAATTTTAAATAAATTTACTGATATGACAGAAGATAAACATGTAGTAGTAGAATTTGAGAAGATACCAGCTAAAGTCATTGTTCACTACTACATAGAAGGAACAACAGATAAAGTTCCATTACAAGATGGTGGAACAGCAGATGATGTTACACAAACAGGCGTTGTTGGAGATATTTATGCAACTAAACCAGCAGATAATGTAAACAGTATGTATGAGCTTATATCTACACCAACAAATGCTAGTGGAATTATGACAAAAGACCAAATAGAAGTAATATATTACTACAAATTAAAAGCAACATCAGTACTAGTACACCACTATAAAGAAAATACAACAGAAAAATTAAGTAATGACGTGACAATAAATGGAAAAGTAGGAGAAAGTTATACGACTCAAGTGGCAACAGATATTCCACAAAATTATGAGTTAGTAGCAACTCCAACAAATGCAACAGGAACAATGGCAGAAGACCAAATAGTAGTAACATATTACTATAGATTAAAAACACCAAATATAATAAACCAAGTAATAAACAAAACAGGAACAGACAGAATAACAGTAGTAAACCAAGAAATGAGCTATACTGTAACATATACAGCAAATGTAACAGACTATATAGGAACTGCAGAAGTAACAATCGTAGATACACTTCCATATGCAATAGATGAGGCAAAATCAGATTTAGCAGGTGGAACATATGATTCAGCTAGCAAGACAATTACATGGAAAGAGAACGTATCAGACATAAATAGTTATACAGGTAATGGAACAGTAAATGTTACAAAGACATTTAAAGTAGTATATGTAGATTTAGATATGAACCAAGAAAAAGTTGTTAATAATGTAAAAGGAAATATTAAGTTATTAACACCGGAGAAGACAAGTGAAGATGTAACAGGAAGCCAAGAGAGCACAATATATAAAGCGATAATAAGTAGCGAAAAATTGGTAGATAAGACAGAAGCAA
>ERZ779885.1609-NODE-1609-length-22569-cov-6.666607_pt1 | contig 22569 bp, 25 predicted proteins | sample MGYA00511554_ERZ779885 | MGnify/ENA primary metagenome ERZ779885 (study PRJEB29588, sample SAMEA2160998) | human gut metagenome | biome: human gut; feature: human-associated habitat; material: faeces | place: Denmark | collected 2008/2010 ... | reverse complement strand
ATTAAGATTCCTTATGTCATCAAACCAAGACGTGCAGGAGATATTGCGACATGTTTCGCAGATCCTACAAGAGCTAAGGAACAGCTTGGCTGGGTGGCTGAAAAGAATCTAGATGATATGTGTAGAGACACATGGAATTTTGCGAAGAAACAATTATTATAGTGAGGTATTTATGGCTAAGATTATTTTAACGGGGGATCGTCCGACGGGTAAATTGCATATTGGACATTATGTGGGTTCCTTAAGAAATCGTGTTCTTTTACAGAATTCTGGAGAATATGATGAAATTTATATTATGATTGCGGATGCACAGGCATTGACAGATAATTTTGATAATCCGGATAAGGTGCGTGAAAACATTTTAGAGGTGGCTTTGGATTATTTGGCTTGTGGTATTGATCCGAGTAAGACAACAATTTTTATTCAGTCTGAAATCAGTCAATTGACAGAATTGACATTCTATTATATGAACTTAGTTTCTGTGAGTCGTCTTCAAAGAAATCCAACTGTGAAGGCTGAAATTAAGATGCGTGGATTTGATGCGAGTATTCCAGTTGGCTTCCAGTGTTATCCAATTTCACAGGCTGCAGATATTACGGCATTTAAGGCGACTACGGTTCCTGCTGGAGAAGATCAGATGCCTATGATTGAACAGACGCAGGAGATCGTTCATAAATTCAATTCAATCTATGGGGAGACTTTAGTAGAACCTAAAATCTTATTACCACAAAACTGTGCTTGTTTAAGACTTCCGGGTACAGATGGTAAGGCAAAGATGTCTAAGTCTTTGGGTAACTGTATTTATTTGTCGGATGATGAAGAGACAATCAAGAAGAAAGTTATGAGTATGTATACAGATCCTGATCATATTAAGGTGAGTGATCCTGGTAAGATTGAGGGAAACTGTGTATTTACATATTTGGATGCATTCTGTAAGCCAGAGCATTTCGAAAAGTATTTGCCGGAATATGAAAACTTGGATGCATTAAAAGCACACTATCAGCGTGGTGGTTTAGGAGATGTGAAGGTGAAGCGTTTCTTAAATAGTGTTATGCAAGAAGAGTTGGCCCCAATTCGTGAAAGAAGATTGGAATGGCAGGCAAAACTTCCTGAAGTTGTCAAGATTCTAGAAGAGGGTACGAAAAAGGCGTATGCGACAGCGGAAAAGACTTTGGATGAAGTGAAGTCAAGTATGAAAATCAATTATTTCAAAGATAATTCTTTGATCTAGGGGTATAGAAAATGGTAGTTGTAGATAAAGAAAATTTTATGGGTGGTACTGGTATTGCGCATTTTGAACATATCATGAGCGCACAAGAGATGCATGGTATGAATCGTGTGTATGCCAAGGTCACTTTAAAGAAGGGTTGTAGTGTTGGTTATCATGTGCATAATGGAGATGGCGAAGATTATTTCGTTCTTTCTGGAGTGGCAACATTGGATGACAATCATGAGCGAACTCTATATTTAAAGCCAGGGGAACATTATTTTACACCGAGTGGTAAGGGTCATAGTATTTTGAATGAACAAGATGAGGATTTAGTCTTCATGGCTTTGATTATTTATGATTCTGAACAAAAAATGTAAACGGATTACTAATTTGTGCAAACATGATGAACAAAATTGATATATAATACTATCGGTTTTGTGAAAGCGTTTTCGCGCATAGAACTATTTCTCTCTATAATATTTCTGTGAGAAATAATCCGTCAATTTATTCTCTTAAATCGCGACTTAATAGAGGATGCATAAAGAGTAGGAATACGCGCCTACTCTTTTTTGTTGGTCAAACTTTGTGTATTATAGATATAGGAACGTCTGAAGTGGGTAAAAGATGCGTCTCACACGCCGTAGTGGCCTGGGAAAGCGTCATTTATTTTTGAAAGGTAGGGTATAAAGGTAGGGTATGTTGTATGGCAATCAAGAGTTTTACAGATACATATAAAATTAAAGGTTCTGATATAGATCGATTCTGTCGTATTATGTCGGATACAAAGAAAATCAAAATTCAAATAACAAATGATCATCATGATCTAAAAGATGTTGAAGAATATAGGAAATTGTTTGGATTTGTAAAAAAATGATTGTGTATTTACAGATAATTGGTTTGTGTTATTTAATTTTTAGTGCTGTGGAAAGCAAGAAAAACACCCGGTATTTTGATGATGGGATACCGAGTGCGTCTTTTTACTTTCCAAATAAATCGCTATGTGTTCCTGTTCGGGATAATGTTAACACGAGTAAAAGCCAATCCAGCTGAATGTGACATTCACGATGACCAATCCAGTTTCCGGTTAATGCGTGATCCTTATTCTTCTCTGGAAGTTCTTCGTTGCTAGCCAATTTACGAATAATGTTGTCAAGAAGATCGATATCAAGATGACGCTTCATCGCAAGCTTATAATCCTTTTTAAATTGATTTGTCCAAACGATGTCTAAATGTTTACTCAGTCTTTTAATGCCTTCAATGCTTCCTCTACATCAGAGTAGCGCTTTACAGATGAATCACGTGCAATGCGTTCTGCTTCCAACATTGCTGCTATCGTTTCTTTATTTGGCTTCTCCATACGTACATCAAAAGGGAAACCACCAACACGAAGTGATTGACGAAGAAACACGTTAATTGCAGTAGTAAGATTGATACCTAATTCACCATACATTGCTTCGCATTGTTTCTTAATATCGCTGTCCATACGAACACTGAAATTAGTTGTGTTAGCCATAAATGTCAACTCCTTATCTGCTTATTGCACTTAAATTATATATCTAATGCATTGCATAGCCAACCTAATAGACGTGCATAAGATTTAAAAAAACAGAATATTTTGTATGGAGAGTCTATTGCTTGTATTTGAATTGAAAACAAAAAATTCTAATTATCTAAAATGTAATCGAGTCACTTGAGTTATAGTGTATAATTTGTATCTTTTGATTTGTGCTTAATACAAAAAATATAAATTCACTAAAAAGTACAAAGACAAATGGTTGTATAGGGATTATAATAAAGATGTATTAAGTGCTAATACATGAAACTTCCTTTCTATCTTAAAACTATGGGAAATGCGGCAGGACTTTGTGTCTTGTCGTTTTTCCTTTATAATGGTTGTGGAGGTTTTTTTGTGTATGAAATATCCTAAGTTTTTAAATGAGAAGTATAATACGATTGGTGTTTGTGCTATGTCGAGTGGTGTAGGGCATAAGCTAGATAGTTTTGATGCGTCTATAGAGTATCTTCAATCCAATGGGTTTCATATTGTTGAAACAGCTAGTGTTCGTAATAATAGTGAACCAAGTATTGATGCCAAAACTCGTGTTGATGAATTGAATTCGTTGGTGAATGATTCTAGTGTTGGAGCTGTATGGTTGGCTGCGGGTGGTGATTTTCAGTTTGAGACGTTGCCATATATTGATTTTGATTGGATTGAAAAGAATCCTAAGTGGTATTTGGGTGCGAGTGATCCTACAAATTTATTGTTTCCCATAACTTGTAAGTGTGATTTGGCTACGGTGTATGGGTTTAATGCGGGTAGTTTTGATGAATATGGTATTAATGAGTATTCAAGTTTGTGTCTTGATTTTTTAAAGGGAAAGAATGGTGAACTACATTCAAGTTCTCTGCATCAGGATGTTGATTTTTATAATGATGGAGCTCCAATACTTAACACAAAGACAGAATATGTGGGTAATTGTAGTGTAGTGGGTAGATTACTTGGTGGTTGTTTTGAGAGTATAAATGATATGGCGGGCACGCCTTATGACTTTGTAGAAGTTTTTAATGAACGATATAAGTTGGATGGGATTATTTGGTTCTTTGATATTTTTTCAATGAATTCATGTGATGTGTATCGTGCTTTATTGAAGATGAAGTATATGGGGTATTTTAAATATACGAAGGCTATATTGGTGGGTCGTGTACTATTTAAGAATGTTTCGGATTTAATTGGGTATGACCAGGCTTTTAAAAAGGCATTACCTGATATAGATGTCGTATTTAAGGTGGATATTGGACATACATATCCGCATATGTATGTAGTAAATGGTGCCATGGCTAGAGTTGAAGTCAAAGATGGTCAGGGTACTATTGATTATGAAATGAAAGAGTGATTTTAAATGATTGAATATACTCAAGAGAAGAAGTTTACACCGATGAAGTACAAGAATTATTCTTGTCGGTGAATTGGGTGTCTGGTGAATATCCAAAGCGATTGTATAAGGCTTTAATGCATTCAAGCACAGTCATTAGTGCTTGGAAGGATGGAAAGCTTTGCGGTTTAGTTCGTGTGCTAGATGATAGTGAGATGCTTGCGTATGTGCATTATGTACTTGTAAATCCAAAGTATCAGGGTTTGGGTCTTGCTGGCATTTGATTGAACTGGTTAAAGAGAAGTATAAGGATTATTTGTATATTGAGGGTATGCCTGAAGACAAGAGCAATGTAGCTTTTTATGTGAAGCATGGTTTTCAAGAGTTTGAGGATGTTGGTAGAATCATTATCTGTAATCCGGGGAAAAAGGAATAGTTAAAAATCCCATATCTATAGAAGGTATGGGGCTTATTGATAATATAATATTCTACTAATTTATAATTTACAACGAATGCAATTTGGCAATCAATGCTTCTTGAAGGACTTGCGAAAAATTGATTTTTTTGCTCATAGCTTCTTTGTTTAACCATTCGGGTATGGTTAATGTTTTTTTGATAGCTTTATTGAAATGTGTTTTTGCATATTCTTCAACATCAACAGATACAAGGGTGACAAAAGATTGTTTAAATTCGAATTCAAGTTCAGATGCGATTTGTGTTGGATCAATTTCTTCTAACTTTGAAGGAATTGGAATATCTTCATTGTCTAGTTTTGCGCTGAACAATGCACCGGCTAGACAATCTACGGCCATTTCCATTGCGTCTTGTAGTGAATCTCCACATGTGGAAAGGTAATTGAAGTCTGGAAAAATGACAGAGTAATGATTTTCTTCTTCAAAGAAACAAGCTGGATAAATTGACAACATGTTGTTTACCTCCTTTTTAAAATATTCAAGCAGAGTTATTTAAGCCCTGCTTGTTTTAGGATGGATTGTTCAGTTGACTTTGACAAATCTTTTGTGTGAAATGGTATAGTCACTTTACCTTTTTTCGTTGGGTGTTTGTATTGCCTGTGGGAACCCACTTGGCTTTTTAATACCCATCCATCCGCAAGGATAAGTCGTTCCATATCCTTTGACGTCATTGGCATATGTGTCCTCGTTGCGCATATAGTATATCAAAATACACGTGTATATACAATACGTAATAGTGTTGAACGTATAAATGAAAAGAAGGAAATTAATCCTTCTTTGAAATGTAAAGTGTACATGTAAAGTCTAGGTTTTTCGATTGATCGATCAAATATTGGGGTTGTACTTTTGCACCCCAGCTGTTGATTCCGCCTACGCCCATTTGTTGTTTTGTGATTCTTAGATGGGTTGTGTTGGTTTGTGGAAGTTCAAATGTGTGGTTGGCATTATATAGGTGCATAAAGGAATACTTGCTTGCCATGCATTCCATTTTTTCAGACTTGATGTTTACTTGAATGGTGTCGTTGGATAGGCTGCACCATTTGCAGTCTGTGTGGTTACCGTGTTCTTGTGGTTTTAAGTATGGAATGTAGTTTGTGTCTACGTTTTCAAAGTAGAAATCGGTTAGAGCATGGTCTCGATCTATATATGTGTCTTTTTCGCCTTTTCCAAAATAGGCGAAGTTTTTGAACTCTTCTTTTAGAGCAAATTCGATTCCAAAGAGTGGTAGTGTTTGTCTTTGTGAGTTTTTGTCTAGGTGCAACTGGATTTGTATACTTTGATTGTTGTAGACTGTGTAGACGAGTTTACATTCTTCTTCAATGGATTCAAGTTGTATTGTATAGATCATTTGTGCGCATTTGGAGTTTCGTATCATTTTAAAGCCGACTACATTTTGAAATAGGCTGGCATTTAGCCAGTTGGCATAGGTTTGTTTGGCACCACGATCATTGTCGGTTAAAGCTCTGTAGAAGATGGATTTTGGTGCTTGTTTAAGTATTTCTTCATCATTTACTTGAATGGATACTAAACCCTTTCGTTTGTCGAATAAGTATTCGGTATCGATAAATTGAATACCAATGGTTTCTTTTCCTTCTACTACGAGCATGGCTTTTTCTTTGGGTTGGTCTTGTTTGACTTCAAAGACTTGTTGGTCAAAGGATTGGATGCCTAATGGTGTTTTGTAGTAGATGGTTTTTGTGTAATAGCCTGGGGTATTGATTTGTTTAAATTGTACGGGCATTGTTTTTGTGGTGCCTGGTTCTACGCTTGTTTTAAAGATGCCGGATTGTATAACGAGTCCGTTTTGTTTCAATTCAAAAATAAAGGTGTCTTTACTTAGATCATAGAATAGGTTTTTATTTTTAATGGTTATCGAATCGAAATGGATTTCCATGTCGACATAGCGATAGAGTTGTTTTAGTTCTTGGCTTTTGCCGGTTTCTTCTCGATTGGCTAAAAGGATGCCGTCTCCACAAAAGTTAGAGTCGTTAGGATAGTCGTCGAAGTCTTGTCCATAATAGTATTGTCCGTCTTTTAAAATGGCTTGGTCTACATAGTCCCATACAAAGCCGCCTTGGTATTGTTTGTATTCGTCTTCTAGATTGGTATATTCTTCCATGCCTCCAAGACTATTTCCCATGGCGTGCATATATTCACATAGCATAAATGGTTTCATTGGATGGCTTTCTAGATAGGCTTTCACATTTTCTGGAGATGTATACATTCTAGATTCAATGTCGGATGCGTTTTCGAATGTTCGATCTTGTACGATTCCTTCATAGTGGACAAGTCTTGATGGGTCTTGTTCTTTGAAGTAGTCGTGTAGGATCATAAAGTTGGATCCGCTTCCTGATTCATTTCCAAGTGACCACATTAAGATGCAGGCATGGTTTTTATCTCTTTCATACATGCTTCTAGCACGGTCTAATAGGCAATCAGTCCATTCGGTTTTATTTTGTGGAAGGATGTCATTAGCTCCATGGGTTTCTAGATTCATTTCGTCAATGACGTAGATTCCGTATTGGTCGCATAGTTTATACCAATAGCTGTTGTTTGGATAGTGGGATGTTCTTATGGCGTTGATGTTTAGTGATTTTAACATGTGGATGTCTTCTTCCATTTGATCTTGAGATAAACATCTTCCTGTTTTTGGATCCCATTCATGGCGATTGATGCCGTGGAATACAATTCGTTTTCCGTTGAGTTTCATAATGCCATATTCAAGCGTGAATTTTCTAAATCCAACTTGTTCTTGAATGGATTCTATGATTTCGTTGTTTGTGTCATATAATACTAATTCTAATTGATAAAGATTAGGAAATTCACTACTCCATAGACATGTGTTTTCTACAGGGATTTCAAATGTATCTTGCATATTGCCATTCCATACGATGTTTCCTTGTGGATCGTATAGTTTGGCTTGTAGTGTATGGGATTCGTTACTACTCATTTTACAAACACAACTAAGAACACTTTTGTGTGTGTCTAGATCGATTTCTGTATCGATTTTTAAGTCTTGTATGTGAAGGCCAGGTTGTTTATAGATCATGACATCTCTAAATATGCCTGTAAAGCGCCACATGTCTTGGTCTTCTAGCCATGTGCCTGTGCATTTTTGAAAGATGCGTACGCAGAGTACATTATCTTTTTCTTGTGTGTATTTCGTAATGTCAAAGCGGCTTGGGGTAAAGGAATCTTCAGAGTATCCGATAAATTTACCATTTAGCCATACGTAGATATTGGATTCTACGCCTTCAAAGGATAGGATGAGTTTATTTCCGATAAAGTCTTGTGGACAATCAAATGTTTTACGGTATTGATAGACTTTATTTTTGTCCATATCAATTTGTCCGGGTTTTGCCACATCATGCCCATCCCAAGGGTAGGTAACGTCTGTATAGTGGGGGTTATCGAATCCTTGGAGTTGGATGTGTCCGGGCACTTGGATGTCGTTCCAGTTGGTGTCATTAAATTCTGTATTATAGAAGAATTTAAAGCATGAATCATAATTTTTTGAAAGGTTGAATTTCCATGTTCCATTTAGTGAGAATGAGCTTGGCTTTTTGTCCTTTCCAATTGTATATATGTGGTCGCTATAAGCGTGTAGTCTATTTACTTGAAAGACGCGTGGGTCTTTGATCCAGTTTAAGTCTGGTGTTCGCATTGTATCACTCCTTGTTTTATTGGTAACTTAAATTATATCAAAGGCTAGTATTGAAAGGAAGGTAAAAATCAATTAAAATATTTGGTAAATTGGAGGTTGAAAGATGTCAGACATTCTTGGTTTTGTGGTTTCAATAGCCTTAATTTATTTTGTAATCAAAGTCGCATTTAAGTTCATTAAGTGGTTTGGGATTTTGTTGGTTGCAGTATTTGTGTTTAAGATGGTAGCACTTCTTATATAAGGGAACTGAGGTTCTCTTTTTTTGTGTTCTAACGATAATTTATAGTTTTAAAGTATTGATTAGAAAATAATTTAATTTTTTTATTTTTTATATAACCGATTCTAAATTTACTTCGTCTTAATAGTGTAAGGATAAAAAACAAAGTAAAAAGGAGAGATTTAGTATGACTAAAAATAAAGTGATTTTATCGATTTTAGTATTTGTAGGTGTGTTTTTCATGTTATATGGATACCAGGATTTAATTGTGACTGAAGAAATTAATATGGTTGATCAGGCGCTTATTAATGGTTTTGATTTTGAAGTTTCATTCTTAGTTGGATTGTTAAGTGGATTGTTGGTATTGGTTTTGACTTATCGTAAGGAAAAGATAGATCCTAATATTTTAACGGAGGAATATATTCGTACAAAGTTTTCAGTGTCTGATTTAGAGAAGTTTGAAACATTGGATGAAGAAACAAAACAGGGTGTCTATGATTATTATCAAGATCATTTTGATTTGGATGATGTAGCGGATTGTTTGAGTTATATTGAAAAGAAACAGCCTAAGACAAATAAGTTTGTGAAATTAGGATTGTTGGGAGTCATTTGTTGTGCATTGATTTTAGTTTTGAGTCCGGTTCATTCAGATTATGTATCGGCTAAAGAACAATATAATGAGATTCTTAGACAACAAGAAGAGGCATACAATCAGATTGTTACAGAACAATATTTATATTATGAGGGTTTACCTACAATTGAGATTCTTCCTGGTAATAATTTAAAGGCTGGAGATGTTCAAAAATATGTAGATGAATTTATTAGAACACAGCCTCAGTTCTTATTGGATAATTGTCGATTAATTAAATTTTGTGAACCACAAAACTTTGATGCGATTGCAATTGCAGATGATGTTGATATTGATAATAGAGGTTTTGGTGCTTATGCATATGCATCTTCAGATGATTTGTCAATTACACTACAGATGGATGTAAATGAAATTAACAATCAAAAAGGAACGGTAAGTCATGAATTAACACATATCTTTGATTTTGTACATGGAAATTATTATACATATCTTGGTATTTCCGATAGTTATGAATGGCAAAGATTACATGAAATGGCTCCAGGTTGTTTAGGGGAGTATGGCAGAGATGATACCGCAGAATTCTTTGCGGATGCAGGTGAAATGTATATCAATTATCCAGAAAAACTAATGGAAGCCAATATGGATATTTATAATTTTATGAATAATTTGTATCAGATGTATTAAAAATAAAAAACTTTAAATTTTATACAACCAATTGAAGAATAACTTCGTCTTATATAGTGAAGAGGTAAATAAGGAGGAAATGAAAATGAAAAAGGTTATTGGTTTATTAGTAATGTTAGTGTGTTTTACAGGGTGTGCAAGTAATGGTGGTGTTGATTATGAAGATCCATCTACATTTCAAGAACAAAATTTTGCATCTTATGAAGAATGGGTAGATGCAGAATTGGATTTAGCACAATACTACGGAGGTTTCACAGATGAGCAACTAGCATATTTTAGAGAGGTTGCTATGCAAGATGAAGCATTGTTCAGAGAAGAATTTCGTCGTTTTAATGAAGAGGTTGAAATGTATTTGCAGCAACAAGATATGATTGCACAACAACAAAATGAATTGGCTAATCAACAGCAGCAACAAATGTTTGATCAGCAACAACAAATGTTTGATCAACAAGTCCAGATGAGTATGGGTTTTTAAAAAGGAGATGTTGACATGCAACACGAAATAGATTGGTTGGGTAGATATTTAGATAAAAAAGGAATTGATTTGATTGTGCTCTATCAGTTGAGTGTGAAAGAGAGTGTTAAGTATTTAAGGCTAAGTCCTTTTCAAAGAAAATGTTTTAATGGAATTTATTGTAGTTGTTTGTCTGATTTTACATATAAAGAATTGTTGTTGATTGTAGAAAGAAATGTATGGAGCTTACTATTTACGCTCTTATTTATTGGAATGTTAATTTTAAAATTGAGGTAACGAAAATGTTAAATAAAAAATTATTCAGTACGAGTTTAGTGTTAAGTATTTTGTTAGTCGGATGTTCTAGTGTAAAAGAAAATGAAGTAAAGGAAACACCACAACTTGAAGATAATGGTGAAAGAGAGATTACTCTAGTACGTGAAGAAATACCAGCTTGTGATGATACAATTCCTTATGGTGCTTATACATCTTATGATGAGGCTAATAGTGCAGCTAAAGCAGCTTTAAATGAAGCGTTCTTTGCGGAAGGTTGGATGAATGGTCATTATGGGGTAGATACACATCAAACAGAGTGTGGAACTATTTACTATACATATTGGTATGAAGAGTTTATTGGGGATTAATTTAGTGGTTATAAAATGATAGTGTTTATATTGAATATCGTCTATAATATTTATGTGTAAGTAAATAGGAATATAAAAATATGGGTTATAATATTTTAAATTATAAAAGGGTAAAAATAAATGGAAAAGGGTTTAATTGTAAGAGCAAGAAAAAAGGATAATGAAGCAATTGCTGAGATTATCCAATTAACAGAAAGAAAAGCATATTTTATTGCGTATAAAGTAGTGAATAATGAGGCTACGGCTAAAGATATTGTACAGGAAGCGTATATTCAAGCTTTTCAGAAACTGGATCAATTGAGTGATGATTCTAAGTTTGAGAGTTGGTTCAATCAGATTGTTTCGCATAAGGCATTGGATTATACAAAATCTAAACAAGGTAAGAATAAGCCAGTTGAGTTTAGTTCTCTAGATGATGAGGAGGATAGACTTGAGTTTGAGGCGAATATCAAGAATGATAAGGCTTCTTTTGAACCAGAAGCAAGTATGAATTATAAAGAGCTTCAAGAAGGCGTACAAGGAGTATTGAGTGAACTTCCTGAAAATCAAAGACTTGCATTGATGATGTATTATTTTGAAGATATGAGTGTTTCTGAAATAGCAGATGTTTATGGTGTGAGTGGAAACACAGTAAAGGGATATCTAGCATATGGAAGAAAGAAAATCAAGACTATCATTGAATCAATGAGAGAAAAGGGTGTATCTTTCTATGGTGTTGCACCAATGCCATTCTTAACATGGATGTTGCATGATCAAATGGCAAAGACAGCTGTATCACATGTATCAAAGGATATCATTATCAAAACGGTTGGAACAAGTGCAGCAGCCTCAACGGCTGGAGCAGTTGTCACAAAGACAGGAGCATCCAAATCAGGATTTGCGAAATGGTGGGCTAGTAAAGCGGCAAGTGTAAAAGCAGGAGTATGTGCTGGAACAGTAGCAGTAACTGGTGCAGTTGGATATGCAGCAGTTGATTATAATAGTTACTATAATAAGGTAGTTAGAGCTGTGGATAAATTAAATGATTTAAGTATCTATCATTTAGAATTTAAGGAATCAGTTGGTGATGGATATGCAGTTAGTCAATATTACTTTAAAAACACAAGTAATAAAGATGAATATTATGGTGCCTATGGTGGTAATGGTTTATCCATTGAATATAAAATAGAAAATGATCAAATATCTTATTCAATGGTTGATGATTTTGATATGGATAATATTAATAAACGTACATTTGATAATCAAATTACTCCAACAAAAAAGAATAGAGAAGAATATATGTATTTAACTATGGGTACAAAAGCATATTATACGTATCTTTTAACAGGAGAAAATTTAAAGCCACAGAAGGCTTTAGCTAATGTTGTTGATAATAAAGAGGCTGCAGATATTGAGTTAAAACAGTGGAAAGATTCGTTGAAAAACAATATTAATAAAGCAGAGGTGACAAAAGATAAAAAAGGAAATACGGTTTATTCATATACAACAATAGAGCGGGTTGTAGATGAAAGTGATGATTCATCTGTGAATGATACGAATGATAAAAAATCCATTATAACGATTAATAAAGATGGATATATTGTGAATAAAAAGATCATAAGAATTACAGATAACAAAGTGGTCAAAGAATTTAACTTTGATATGTTTGTGAAATAAGGGAGTGCAGGGTATATTTATGAAAATTTGTCCAATTTGCGAAGAATTAATCGCAGATGAAGTTAATATTTGTAAAAATTGTGGATTTAGTTTTAATGGGATTAAAAAGGTAGTCGAAACACCAATTCATAAGCCAAAAGAAAAGGTTAGATCTAGAAATAATAATCGAAACAATAGAAACTATAAGATTTTACAACTGTCTAATGTATCGTTGGATGAAGTGAATCGATGGATTGATGAGCACAATGGAAAAATTAAAATTATAGGTTTTTATGGTTCTTTACAATACACCATGTTGATCGCAGCAATGGCAAAATTTAAATATAATACTTTAACAATTAAGTATTATCCAGATGTAGAGGGATATGAATATAAAATTTATAAATCACAACATGTGCAGTTGTTCTTTAGTGATCCATTGAAATCATGCCTGAATGATCTTACACCGATTCCTGATGATTGTAGGATGGTTGGTCGTATTCAAAAAAAATCTATGTATCCTGGTGGGAATGGTCAAACCTTGGCCTGTGTCATTCAATTATTAGAAAGAAAAATTTATTAATAAAAAGAACTGAAGATGTAGGAAATAATAATTATTATGGAAATCAATAAAAATATGACCAGAGCTGAACAGATTGGTCATGTATATGAATATACTTCAAAGTATGCGATTTATATCGGAAGTAGAGTTAAAAATGAAGCTGATTTTGTGGAATCAGTAATTGAAAAAACATATATGGAAGCTGATGAAAGAACAGCTCATTTGTGGGATGATTATAGTTTTGAATATTGGATAGATTATTTTCACAAAAAGTGCATGGAAAGTATTTATGATACGTTAGATCCTGAAAGATTTTCCTTTGATTTTTGTGAAATTAGTGAGGATGTAATAGATTTTGAAGCAAATTTAAAAAATGATAAAACAGATTTTATTTATGATGAAAATGTGAGTTATAATGCTCAAATACGTCTTTTAGATGAAAAACTCGATTTATTATCACCAAAACAAAGGTTTGCGTTGATCTTGTTTTATGTTTTTGATACAGATTTATCTGAAATTGCTGATTTATACAATTTGAAAGAATTAAAAGTAAAATCAATTTTGGCAGATTCTCGTAAGAAATTAAATATGCCAATACCATTCTTTCGTTGGGTATTGAGTTATCAACTGAGTTTACAACCGCCTAAAAGATTTGTTGTAGATGATTTAATTTCTAATACATATTACAAAACAGGAGTGGAACAATATAGGACATACTAATCATTTTCAAAAAAATTTAAAAAATTTAAATTTAGTATAACCATTTGAAAGATTGTTTCGTCTTATATAGTGAAAAGGTAAATTAGGAGGATATGAGAATGAAAAAATTAATATTAGGAATGACTACAGCGTTTATGTTGATGTTAGGATCGATTTCACCTGTGCTTGCATATGAATATGATGGTGTTGACACTTCGGAAATGACACAAGAAGAACTTTGGGCGGCTCAAGAAAAACATCTTCAGGAAAGAATAGAAACTTCAGAAGACATGCAAAGGACAAAAAAAACGGTTGATACCATGTTTCAAGTTATTCCAGTGCTTATGGTGATAATGGTTGGAGGAACTGTGATTTGTTCTATCTATAATGCGTTTTCTACAAGTCATATTTCGGATGATATGAGTGAACGGAGTAATAGTTCTTCTAAATATGATTATAACAACTATGATCAAAGAGATTATGAACAAGCTGTTGAAGAACAAGTAAAAGTACATGCATCTGTTCATAAACAAGAAAAAGAAATCAAAAAAAATAGTAATCTATTCGATGATGATTATTTGATTTAAAAATATATTGAAAATCATTTAGAACATAATGTTATAGGAGGAGAAAAAATGAGTTTAAATATGGATGAGTTAAATCGTAAGATTGAGGAGAATTTGAAATTGCAAGAGGAAATGAAAAAGCAGCTTGCAGAGATGGAAGAAATTAAAAAGAATTTGTTGAATTCTGAATTACAAGGATTGATGGATAAAAGAAAAGAATTGTTGTCAGAAAAGGATAAATCCAAAGCAACATTAAACAGTTTAAAGAATGAGAAAAGAATTCTTGAAGAAAAGATTTTAAAAGAAGATGAGCACTATAACAGCATCCTAAAAGAATTAGATTCTTTGGATGATAAAATTGCAGGTGTATCTGATATAGGATATGCAAGTAATAAAGAAGAGGTTGTATCTGAAAAGAAAACCACTCCCGAACCAATGATTGAACCAGTAGTAGAAAATATTCCAGAAGAGGTTGTTGAAGAGAAAGCACCAACTAAAACAAAAATGCCTGAAATTCCAAAACAACCAGAATCTATTTTTGAAGAGGCTGTTAAAGTTGCAAAGTCTAATGACAATACTGGTGTTCGTTATAGTAATACATTTAGTGGTTTGAAAAAATATGATGAAGAACTATATTATTTTGTTGATGGATTAGAAAGAAGTGCAGAATATTCTTTTAATGAAACTTTTACTAAGTTAGGAAATTTCTTGGATTTATTTACAAATAAGATTTTAGCAAAAAATAATGTAAATATCTCTGCAGTAGTACAAAATAAAATGACTACAGTTGATAAATTAACTGCGAAAATCAATTATATTATTTCAAATCAGATTATTACTGTACCAGCAGATAATGTAAGTTATAAATGTGCAGCTTGTGATGAATATATTAAGACAAACTGTTTTACATTCTTAATGATGCTTTATAAGACTGCCGTATTACCAAAAGAACAATTACGTAGTTCATACCCAATTTATAACGATGAAGTAATGACAAAATGTTTAAAATGTATCTTATTTGTTTTAAATAGGTTCTATGTAGCATAGGGGTTAAAGTATGGAAAAGGGTTTAATTGTAAGAGCAAGAAAAAAGGATAATGAAGCAATTGCTGAGATTATCCAATTAACAGAAAGAAAAGCATATTTTATTGCGTATAAAGTAGTGAATAATGAGGCTACGGCTAAAGATATTGTACAGGAAGCGTATATTCAAGCTTTTCAGAAACTGGATCAATTGAGTGATGATTCTAAGTTTGAGAGTTGGTTCAATCAGATTGTTTCGCATAAGGCATTGGATTATACAAAATCTAAACAAGGTAAGAATAAGCCAGTTGAGTTTAGTTCTCTAGATGATGAGGAGGATAGACTTGAGTTTGAGGCGAATATCAAGAATGATAAGGCTTCTTTTGAACCAGAAGCAAGTATGAATTATAAAGAGCTTCAAGAAGGCGTACAAGGAGTATTGAGTGAACTTCCTGAAAATCAAAGACTTGCATTGATGATGTATTATTTTGAAGATATGAGTGTTTCTGAAATAGCAGATGTTTATGGTGTGAGTGGAAACACAGTAAAGGGATATCTAGCATATGGAAGAAAGAAAATCAAGACTATCATTGAATCAATGAGAGAAAAGGGTGTATCTTTCTATGGTGTTGCACCAATGCCATTCTTAACATGGATGTTGCATGATCAAATGGCAAAGACAGCTGTATCACATGTATCAAAGGATATCATTATCAAAACGGTTGGAACAAGTGCAGCAGCCTCAACGGCTGGAGCAGTTGTCACAAAGACAGGAGCATCCAAATCAGGATTTGCGAAATGGTGGGCTAGTAAAGCGGCAAGTGTAAAAGCAGGAGTATGTGCTGGAACAGTAGCAGTAACTGGTGCAGTTGGATATGCAGCGGTTGACTATAATAGTAACTATAAACAGGTAGAAAGAGCTATTGAAAAACTAGATACTTTGTATTCTTATGAATTTTTAGAAGTAGATAGTGGTGTTGCGTATGATGAAGTAACGGATGAACCATATGATTTTATTAATAATTATCATACGTACATACAAAATGATGGGTCTTCAGATAAGTATAAAGCTATACAATATGCAGATCCTTCTATTAATCAAGAACATAATATTTTCGCAAAAATTGATGGTACTAAAGTGGCTTCATGTATTTCGGATGCAAATAGTTTTGATGAACTAGATGACAGAATGTTTGGTGAATTTAAAGAGCCTACAGCACAAGAGGATGGTAGTCCTTATATAGAAAATGGTATTATTGGTAAATGGGTGATCAATTATTATATTTTATCTAAGACAGATACTTTTATGAAAAAGTGGTATGACATCGTAGATGATTATTATTTGAAAAAAGGTGGATTAGAAAATCAAGCTACTAATTTTAATAAAGACGTTAATAAAATGATAAAAGAACGCTTAAACAATGCCACAGTAACAGAAAAAAATGGAGAGAAAACTTTTTCCTATAAAAGAGACATGTCTTTTACCGAATCGGATGGTAGTTATAAGTTTGAAAAGGATCTTGCAGATGTCAAAATTACAATTGATAAAGATGGTTATTTGAAACAATATACTACGAACAATGAGACTTACCAAAGACAGTCAAATATAAATATCTATAATTTGAAAAAGAATAAATGAAAATAAGATCAATTATATCATTGCATAACTTTAGAGTTATGACTTCTATTAGTATTTAAAATGTTAAATACTGTGACTAGAAGCGTGATGACAATATTTGATGTCATTGTATTTTTTTCTAAAAAAGGGATGGAAGGTAAGTATGAAATTATATAAAACAATACCTATATTTTTAAGTGTTTTTTTTGGAATGGTTATATTTTCTATAGCTGCGACGATTTGGGAAGAGAATTTTGATAGATTTGATGCTAATGATACCGTTTTGGTAACAGAAACAAATACTTATGTCGATAATATTCCTGTCTATATTGAGCAGGATGGAAATATGAAGGAATCGCTTGTTAATTATATAAAAGATGAAATTCACAAAATGCCTGAATATTTAAAAAACAAATGTGATTTTGTTTATATTATTAATGATGAACAAATGACACAACAAGAAGGACAAGACGTATATGGATACACTGAACAGAGTGAGAGACAAACAAGTACAATATATTTAAATTATGAATTGCTAAATAGACGTGGAGGAAACGAAATTAAAAACACTATTTATCATGAATTTTGGCATGCTTTTGATATGTATGTAGTTTTCCCCTATGAATATTCATCAAATTCTGGATTGGAAGATTTATATAAAAAATATAATAATTACGAAGATGATGATATTTCTGAGTTTTTCGCAAAACAGGGAGCAAACTATAGCTTGGATACAAACGAAATTAGAAATAAAGAAGATTTGTATGCATATTATGAAACAATAGAAAAAGTATAATTAATAAAACCTAATAAACTTGATTAAGGTGTAATCGAAAAAGATTACATCTTTTTTAATTTTTTATACAACCAGAGCGACTTTTACTTCGTCTTAATAGTGTAAGGCAAAACAGAAGGAGAAATTTTATATGAATAGAAGTAAAGTTATGTTTTCAGGTTTAGTGTTTTCAGTTGTATTTGGATTGATGTATTGGTATCGGGATTTGTTGGGTAATAAGGAAATTACCATCATGGATCAGTCGCTTATTAATCATTTTGATTTGAAACTATGTTTAACGGTTGCAGTATTGAGTATGTTACTTATTCTAGTACTTCTTTATTGCAAGGAAGTAGATCCTGATCAATATAGATTTGAATATATTCGTAGTACTTTAAGTCAGGCAGAGTTAATTCGTATTGATGGTTTGGATGAAGAGGGTAAGCGTATTGCGTATGAGAAGCATTTTAATGAGTTTTCTTATAAACAAATATTGGAGTGTAGAAATTATATGAATGAAAATAAGCCAAAGACAAATCATCGTTTAAAGTTAGGCTTGATTAGTTTGATTTCAATGGCTTTGGTTTTTGAATTATATCCTACGTATTCAGCTTATAAGACTGCTCAGAATGAATATAATGAAATGTTAAGACTTCAAGAAGAGGCTTATAACCAGATTGTCGAGGATGAATATATCACTTTGGATGGTTTACCAACAATTCATGTGATTCCTGGTAATTCTTTAAAAATTGGTGATGTAAAGAAGTATGTGGATTTGTTTGTTCGAACACAGCCGGATGTTATATTGAGTAATTGTCGCATGATCAATATTTGTGAGCCAAAGAATTTTATGAATATCGCAATAGCTGATGGAGTGGATGTAACAGCTGGTGGACAAGGAACTGCATATGCATATGCTTCATCGGATGATTTTTCAATAACATTACAGATTGATGTAGATGAGGATTATGGTCAAAAAAGTGCAGTGAGTCATGAGTTAAGTCATATATTTGATTTTGCGCGCGGATCTGGATATGGAGATTATGGTATTTCAAATGGCGCACAATTACAGAGTTTATATCAAAATTATACAGATTGTGTTGGGACATATGGAGCTACGGATCCAGCGGAGTTTTTTGCCGAAGCAGGTGCTATGTATGTGAATGATTCTGAAAATTTGAAATCTGTTTGTATGGATTTATATAACTTTATGGATAGTCTTTATCATTTATATTAAAAAAATTGAATTGTATACAACCAATTATAAATCTGTTTCGTCTTATTTAGTGAGGAGGCAGAAATATGAGTTAGAAAAATATAGTTGTCGAGTTGAGATTGATTTAGAAAGAAGGTATAGAAATGAAAAATAGGAATAAAACATTAACAGGATTAGCAGCAGCTAGTATGGTTATGACACAGGTTGGTCAAATGAGTGTATTTGCGAAAGAAGAGCCCATGAAGGTTTTGTCAGATAAGGAAGAAGTTGTGGTTAAAAAAACGCAGAAGGAATTATTAGAAGAACAGATCAAGAATACTTTGGATATGGTAAATGAGGCAAAAAAAGAGTTTGAGATGGCTCAAGAAACGTATGAAATTTATAATAAGAATGATTATGTATTTGCTGTATCAAATAGAGAATTGGCTGAAAAAATTATTTAAGTGCAAAGGATGAGGCTCAAGAAGCGATTGTTTCGGCTTTAGAAAAACAGATTCAAGAATTAGAAGTGAATCAAGCGGCTTTAAAAGAGGCGAACACGAAAAAGAAGGATTTAGAATCAAAGCTTGAGGGTGCGAATAAGGAGTTGTTGCAGGCACAAAATGATTTAGTTTTAAAACAGAAGGAATATGAATCTTTATTGGCAAATACTTCACAAGAAGAGATTGAGCAGCGTGTAAATGAGTTAAAGACTCAATTAGAGAGTGCAACAGTAGCTTATCAAGAATCAACAAATAAAGTGAGTGAACTTTCTAGTGCAAAAGAAGAGGTCGAGGTTAGAGTATTAGGCTTACAGACTGCTTTAGAAAATGCAAAGGTTGAGTTCATGAAGGCTAAGAATGATGCTTTGAATGCTCAAAATGAATATGATGTTGCGAATGCGAATTATAATGAAAAGCTAGAAATTTATAATGGGGCTAGTGATCCAAAATTAAAGGAAGAATATGAAATGCAGGTTGTAGAAGCAGAGAATGCTTTGGGTGTTGCTCAAAATAATTTGCAGGTTGCGTTGAGTGTTCAACAAAGTAAAGAGGATGCTGTATTAAGTGCTGAGGCAAATGTTGCTGCGGTAGAAAATGAGATTCGTGATTTAGAGGTTCAGATTGGGGCAAAGGAAAATGAATTGTTGAGTTTAAATGAATCGATTGCGAGTGCTGAAAAGGAATTAAATGCAGCTAAGGATCAATTGGCGAAGGCTGTAGAGGCTAAGCAAGGCATGGAAGAGGTTTTAAAAAATGTTCAAGTGGCTTTGGATGATGCGAAAAGGGATGTTGAAGAACAACAATTCAATGTAGATAAGGCTCAATTGGATGTGGATACACAACAAAAGATTGTGAATCAATTGCGTATGGATAAGGAGCAGGTGAGTCAAAAGATTGCGTTAGGTTCTAAGGGTTTCTTTGAAACGTATGGGTATACAAATGCATTAAAGGTATTGGAACAGAATAGTAAGTATACCAAGATTGGTGATGAAAATGATGCGACGAGTTTAGAAAACTTTAAAAAGGCAATTTCTATGGTTAGAACGGGAAATGCGTTACGTACTTCGGATGATAATTTTAAGGGGTTGGATTCTTTAAAGGTGAATGCAGAAATGTTTGCGGTTTCTCAGGTACAGGTAAATCAAATGGCTAAAACGGAATATGGTCATACGAAATTATATCGTGTTGGTGAAAATGCTGCAGTTGAATATGAAGATCCTTATGTTGGTTGGTATACAGAGGAGAAGGCTGTGTATGATTATCTTCAACAGAAGGGTTGGGATATAAATGATATTAGAGATTCTCAAGGAAATTATATTGATTTAGATAAGGCAAATGAAATTGTAGAGGCTTTGAATTTTCCAGATATTCGTTGGGTTCAGGTGGGACATTATACGAACATGTTAAATTCAAAATATAATGTAACTGGTACAGCGTGGATTGAGGGAAAAACTTCAAATGGATATAGTAGAAATTCAAATCAGGTGTTCTATCGTTTGGATCCTGCTAGTTTACTTACAATAGATGAGTTTGAATCACAGTTTAATGAATATTATGATTCATTAATGAATGCGGATGGTGCATATGAAGATGCGAATGTGGTTTTGAATGGGTTAAAGAATGAATTGTATGCGCAGAATGCTTTATTGACTGAGAAACAGAATAAGCAGAGTTCTATGGAAGTGAATAAGCAAGATGCAGAAAACAAAGTAGGAATGGCTCAAAATGAGGTAGATCGATTGTCTAAAGTTGTTCGTGATAAACAAAAGAATTTGGATGACTTGTGTATGGATGATGCATCATTGAATGTTGTAAATGAGTTGAATAGTTTAAAGGCTTTGAAATCCAATAAGGAGTCGTTAGACTTGGTTCATGCTCAACAAGAGGTCGAGAGTGTTAAACAAGAGAGGGCTGAAGCTGGTGTTGATGTAAATAATAAAGAAGCTTTAGTTAAGAATGCTCAGGTGGAATTGAACAAGAGAAATGGGATTTTAGAGGAAGTAAATAAAGGGTTAGAGACAGCGTATACTAATTTAGAGATTTCTAAGAATGTATTAAAAGAAAAGGAAAGTGCATTGGATGTTGTAAAAATACTTTTGAGTAAGAAGGAATCGAGTGTATTGTCAAAAGAGAATGAAGTGGGTTATGTAAGTGAGAGTTTAAAGGGTATTTCTAGGGATTTAGATGTAGCAGATGGGGTTGCTGAAAGTAAAAAAGCTGAGATGGATACTATAAACAATAATTATGAAGCTTCTTTATCTGTAAAAAATAGATTGAATAGTACTAGTGATTCAATTGTTGCGTTAAATACTAGAATTCAGGAATTGAAAAGAATGATTCCTGAAATGAGTAATAATATGGTGTCGAATGATTTAGTTGTGAAGAATATGAACAATAGAGTTGCAGAATTAGAATTATTAAAATTAGAGATTGAGGAAGTTAAGTCTGAATTTGATTCTTTTGTGGCTGGACATCCAGTAGGGGCTTATGCATTGCATAGTGATTTAGTGAAGTCTTTATGTGAAAAGATGGATGTGATGAAAGAGGCTTATAGAAGTTATGAAGAAGCTATAAAGTTTTTTGAAGAGGCGGATACATTAAATACAGAGAATGTAAAAGCATTGGATGTTGCAAGTCAGAAGTATGTTTTGGCTCAACTAGATTTAGAAAAGGCAAACAATGATTTGAGTGATTACTTAGAAGAAATGAAGAATGTTGAAGAAACAGAAGATAAGGAAAATGTAAATACAGGAGCACAAACAGCATTAGGATTATATGCATTAGGTGGTGTATTAGGCTTTGCAGGTGTAGCATTGACTGGTAAACGTGCTCGTAAAGAGGATTAATCTAGTTAGAGTTAAGACTAGTAGAAAGCAGATTGGAGATAGAATCTACTTTCTTTGAATGGTAATTGAATTTCACGTTTGAAAAATTGTTATTAATTGATAAATGAGTTTGTGTTCATATGATGATTTATGGTTGGCTTTTCATGCAAACGCTTTAATTATAGTTGATGGAATGGTTTTATGGTTATAAAATCAAAATATATTAGGAGGGTTTTGAAAATGAATAAACTAACGAAACAGTTACTATCATTAGGGTTGAGTGCAGTAACTGTAGCTGGTATGGTTGATGTTAGCATATAAATAGGACTAGTCAAAAAGAGAAAATTTACACCAGTGGTA
>ERZ779885.1608-NODE-1608-length-22578-cov-5.579719_pt1 | contig 22578 bp, 19 predicted proteins | sample MGYA00511554_ERZ779885 | MGnify/ENA primary metagenome ERZ779885 (study PRJEB29588, sample SAMEA2160998) | human gut metagenome | biome: human gut; feature: human-associated habitat; material: faeces | place: Denmark | collected 2008/2010 ... | reverse complement strand
CGGCCGTTATCGGCTCTTCTTGTAATCGATCGACCTGTGGTCGGCATATGAATCCCGTCCTTCTCTCTAGTTAACCCCGGCAGAACAGCCTTTGATTATGGTATGCATCCCGTATCGCAAACGTAGTAAGCACCCCTATAAAAAGCAATTCCGCCATTGCCTGCACGGTCGATTCTCACACCCCCCGGAGACATAATCAACCCCCGTCTCATAGATAAAACGCAGTTTTCACAAGTTTCCGTAAATAACGGTTCTGTGTGTCGTGCAAATATTGCTTTTCAGCCACTATAGACGATCCATGAAGAGCCGATAACGGCCGTTATGTCGGTTTTGGCGGGCACGCCGTCCGCACTCCGCTTTCCAAGACCGTTACGGAGGATCGTGGGATTTGAGCGAGTCGATCCGCATAGCAGTCGCAATGCACAAGCCGTACCGCACGCCCGACGACTCGGCCTACCTGCCGCTCCACGTCGGGGCAGCTCTGCACTCGGACGTGCTACCCGACATTCAGGGAGATGACGAGGGCGATAACATCTCGTCCCGCAACGCAAGCTATTCCGAACTGACGGCCCTGTACTGGATGTGGAAGAACTGCGACGCCAACTACAAGGGCCTCGTCCACTACCGCAGGCTCTTTGCGTCCCCCAGTCTCGCGAACCGACTGCAAAAAGACCGGTTCGTTCGAATCGCATCCGGCAAGGAGATTAGGGAAGCGCTGAAAAAGACCGGCGTAGTCGTGCCCTGTAGGCGAAACTACTATATCGAAACGATGCGCTCGCACTATGCGCACACGCTCGATGGATCCCATCTGGACGTTATGAGGGACATTCTCGCGTCGAAGGCTCCCGAATACGTTCCCATGTTCGACAAGTGCATGGCCTCTACTGGCGGCCACATGTTCAACATGTTCGTCATGCGCGCCGACCTATTCGACGCGTACTGTGCATGGCTCTTCCCGTTGATCGACGAATTGACTAAACGGATCGACGCCTCGGCATACACCCCATTCGAGAAACGTTATCCCGGTAGGGTCAGCGAGCTCCTGCTGGACGTGTGGCTCAAAACAAACGGACAGGATGTCGTCGAATTGCCCCTTACCAGCCCGGAACCGACCGACTGGTGGAAAAAGGGCACGGGATTCCTCATGGCCAAGTTCGCCGGCAGGAAATACGCGAAGAGCTTCTGATCTACGTCGGCGAATCAGAAAGGAATCAAAGATCCTTGTTCATTTTGTTCTTTATTATTTCAGTCTTCACTATATATTTGGACTATTCTGCCCACAAAGATATATCAAGTCCTGTGATCGTTTTCACTTCTTTATGGCTGTTCATATGCACCCTCGCATCATTACGACTCTATGGATTTACGGGTTATTCAGAAAAAACAATTGGCTATATTACCTGCGGCAGCGTGGCTTTTTCTTTGGGTGCTTTCTCATCTACGCTGGTAAATAAGCAGACCGTTAAGCAAACACGATATGCTAGCTTACACGGAAAGACTCTCCAAACGAGCGATAGCAATCAACAACAGCTTTGCTTCACATTTCTTGAGATAATATTAGCGCTAGCTTGCGTAGGTAGTGCATTATCTTTCTTTTCCTCACTAAACGCGTTCAGAAGCGGCGCATCCTATATGGAAGTGCGTGGCAGTCGTTTAGGATACAATGACGAACAGGTATTTTCGAATCCAATCGTTGGATTGTTTGTCACTTACTTTTGTGGTCCAGCAATGACAGTGCTCATACCTATTGCAATCGTCTTCCTTTTCAAAAAACAACACAAAAAATTTAGTCTGATCGTTTTTTTATGCACTCTTATGAATACTGTCTCCAGCGGCGGGCGCATTCAAATAATATACATAGCTTTACAGTTAATAGCAGCTTTTTTATACTATAAAAGAGCTATCACCGCTAAAACAAAGAGAACTATAAAGATTGCTGTAATTGTAGGAATTGTAGCATTGTTTGTCTTAACATCACTTAGGACAAGTCAGAATTTCTTGCAAACGACATACACCTATTTCACATTACCTGTAGGTCTTTTTTCATATTACACCTCAATTATTGATTTAAATAATTTTGAATCTTTTGGCGCGGCAACATTTTATCCTCTGTTCTACGTTCTTGCGTCTGTTGCCAACTTCTTTGGGGCCAAAACGTTGTTTTTGGATAATTTAATCTATTACGTCGGATTACCACAAGAAACCTGGACATCAACCTTATTCCCAACGGGATCCTACAATGCCTTCTGTTCTTTATTTTACTTTTTTTATCTCGATTTTCGAATTGTTGGAATAGTTCTTTTTTCATTGCTTTATGGCTTCATATCAGGATATGTATATAAAAAACAAAGAACTAGAACTAATGACACATGGTTCATATTATATCTGCTTATATTGCAAACCATCATAGGCTCTTTTATGATTTTCCAGCTTGGAAATACAAAATTCTTTGTAAGTTTATTCATTTTTGGAATTGCGATTCTCCTTGGGAAAAAGAGATAAAAAAAGGAATCATGATGAAAGATAAATCACCCGTCAACATCGTGGTGCCGGTCTACAACGTCGCTGACCTGCTGTCCCGATGCGTCGACTCACTACTCGCACAGACATACGAGGACGTACGAATCGTCCTAGTCGACGACGGGTCCACAGACGACTGCCCCGCAATATGCGACCGATACGCAGAACAAGACCTGCGTGTCACCAGTCTCCACAGGACAAATGGCGGGCTCTCAGCTGCCCGTAACACGGGAATCGACCACGTGTTCTCAATCGAAGAACCCTCGCGCGGACGATACATAGCGTTCGTGGACTCCGACGACTGGGTCGAGCCCGGATACGTCGAGTCCATGCTCGAGACGCTGGAGGCGTCCGGCGCGGACGCGGCGCAGTGCGGCCATTTCGTCTCCTACGCGCCGGACAACGAGGACGACAAGGACCCCGCCCACACGCGCACGACACTCGACCGTGCGCAAGCAGTTGAGAGCCTGTGTCGCAACGGCCTGTGGGACGTGACCGCATGGAACAAGCTGTACCGGCTCGACCTGTTCAGGCAGATACGGTATCCGGAGGGGCTCTTGTATGAGGACACCGCCACTACATACCTGATTACGCAGGAATGCAACAGGGTCGCGGCGGACATGACACCCCAATACCACTACGCGCAGCGCTACACATCCATCGCGAACGGCACCACCTGGAAGGACAGCAAGCTGGACCTCGTGCTCGCCGGCGACCGGATGGCCGCATGGGTGTGCGAGCACTATCCCGACCTTAAAACGGCCGCAGCTGAGAAGCGGGCGTACGTGCGCCTCTCCACGCTTTCCCAGATGGTCAACACTGGTCATCATGACAAGGGCCTCGCTCGAAGACTGCGCCGGGAGGTCCTCTCGGTTGCACCAACCGTGCTGTGCGATCGCAGAGCGTCGAAACGCGACAAGCTCGGCATTCTCGCCCTGCTTCCCGGCTTCTGGTGCTATCGCGCCATCTGGAGTCGCTACTACGAGGCCAAACGAAACAGGACCGTGGCCGGTCCGACCGGAACACCCGACACGACAGGAAAGGAACAATCATGACAACAGCGGCGGTGATCACGCTCCATCAAGTCGACAACTATGGCACACAGCTTCAGGCATACGCCACGCAGGAGAAGCTGAAGCAGTATTTCGACAACGTCGTTCTCATCGACTATCGACGTCCCGATACGTATGGTAAGGGCCTGGTCGACTCCTTCGCCAAAGGCAATCCGGTGAAGGCCCTGGCGTTCCTGCCAACCTACTTGTTATGGAAGAAAGTGTTCGACGGCTTCCGCAGCGAATATCTGAACCTCACGGAAAAGACGTATCTCAGCGAATCGGATTTCAAAAACTTCAACGATTTCGCTGACGTGTACGTCTCCGGCAGTGACCAAGTGTGGAATTCCGGATGGAACAAGGGAGTCATTCCATGCTTCTATCTGGACTTTGCCCCTGACGGAAAACCCAAGTACGCGTATGCGTCCAGCTTCGGCCGAAGCCATCTCGACGAGAACGAAGTCAACCAGTCGAAGAAGTACATTGATCGTTTCGACATGATCTCCGTACGAGAGCAGAGCGGCGTTGATATTCTGAACGATCAGTACGGATACCACAACGCTGTGCAAATCGTCGACCCCACGCTGGCGATGCCGGCATCGTTCTGGCGTTCCATCGCCACGAGACCGCGGGTTAAAGGCGACTACATCCTTATCTACAACCTGAACCGCAGCAAAGAGTTCAACGGATATGCGGATGAACTGTCACGCAGAACAGGCCTGCCTATCTACCGATTCTGCACCCGCGTGGATCAAGTATTCCGGAACGGCAAAAGCCTCGTAGTGCCTGAAATCCTCGATTTCGTTTCCCTTATGGACAACGCGAAATACGTGCTGACTGACTCATTCCACGCGACCGCATTCTCCATGAACATGGGAACCGAGCCAATCTGCATCTACCCGGGCCAGTATTCCGGAAGGCTTTCCGAGTTCCTGAAGCTTGTGGACTCCGAGCAGCGCCATGTGGACGGATATGACGACTTCGACGTGATTAATCGGCATGTGGACTTCGCCAAGGTCGAACGAATACTCGACGCAGAGCGCACGAAGGTCGACGAATACCTCGCCAACATGCAGCAATCAGTACTCGCAAACAAACAATGATTATTCATCACTCACACTTAATTGGAGGATTCAAATGAGTGAGAAGCTCAGAGCAGTGTTTCACGCGTGCGTCCCGCGTCCTATAGCATCAGCAATACGAAATCTACGGCAAACGCTTCATCTTTACAAAGACTCCGTTCTTCAGGCACATAGATATAACCGAAACTACTCCCGTGTTGCCTCTACCGAGCTCACACAGTTGGAAACACGAATCATGTTCCTGAGCCATCAGATAGAAAAAGGACTCAGCCATAGCGATTTTCGATATGGATTTGGACGCAAAGTGTTTCTCGAACTTCCAGCCATGCTCAAAAGCTTAGAGCTAGCCGACAGCAACTATGAGGAAAACACCGTATTTCAAGAGTCGATGTCAGCACTACACGAGTACATGGAACGCCATATTCGCGCGGGCAAGGATATCTCATGGCAAAAAAGTCTTTTCACCAACGAGCAATGGAATCGTATTAAGTCCGCAAATCCATCACGCGGGGGAAGCATCGTCATCCGACGGTCAACAAAAGCTAACAACTCGCTCCTACCTTACGCTCAACTTAATGAACACCGTCATTCGGTACGAGAGTTTTCCGATGAGCCAGTAGATATTAATCTCATCGAGCAAGCCATTGACATGGCTATGAGGACACCGTCCGTCTGCAACAGACAACCAACTCGAGTTCATCTGATCCTAAACCCTGAAATCATCACTAAGGCTTTGGCTATCCAAGGAGGAGTAAGAGGATATGCGGCACCCCCTGCCCTTATTCTCATTACTTCCGACCTGCGATCGTTCATCACATCCTATGAACGGAATGAAGGGTTCACTGACGGCGGACTTTTTGGTATGTCCCTTCTTTTATCGCTTGAATCCTTAGGACTTGCTTCCTGCCCTCTGAACACCATGTTCACGGCAAAAGCAGATAAGGATACCCGTAAACTTCTTGATCTCCCTGATAACGAAGTGCCAGTCATGTATATTGAGGTCGGTAACTTCCTTGAGGAAACTCGCACATGTGCATCGGTTCGTTATACAGGAAATCAAATCACGACAGTCATCAAGTAGGAACTGCTGATTTCTTATGCATGAATCTAAAACATTAGATAGATGAGTTAACCGAAAGACAATGAAGGCTACGAATAACAAATCACATTCGCGTATTTTTAAGAATGCGTTGTTCCTATACGCGCTCACGTTTTCAAACTATCTGATCGGACTATTGCTCCTGCCGTACCTGTCACGCGTGCTCAGCGTGGAGAAGTTCGGCGTGATCGGATTTGCGACGTCGTTCTGCCTAGTGTTCCAGATGGTGGTGGAGTACGGTTTCCAGTTATCGACCACCGCGACCATCTCCGTGCATCGCGACGACAAGGCAAAAATGTCCCGAACCATCTCGACGATGACGTACACCAAGCTGTTGCTGGCGTGCGGCGCGTCGGCCGTGTTCCTGGCATGCGCGATGTTCGTGAACATGCTCCGCGGCCATTTCGTGATCATCCTGCTGTTCTTCGTGGACTCGATCGCCAAAGCACTGCTTCCGGACGCCTACTTCAGGGGCATCGAACGCATGAAAGACATTACCATCCGCGCGGTGTCCGCGAAATCCGGAATCTTGGTGGCGACGCTGTTGTTCGTGAAGGGCGATGACACCCTGATCATATATCCCATCTCGATGATCGTATTCGATACCATCGCGCTCTTGTGGGCGTTCTCCCTGCTCAAACGCGACGGCTTGAAGGCGACCAGCACCACCATGAGGGAAATGTTGGAAGCGTTGAAAGACAGCTTCTGGTTCTTCATATCCCGCATATCCGTGAGCATCAACGGATCATTGGGATCCATCTTCCTCGGCATGCGCTACAGCCCCGAATCCGTGGAGATGGGCCTGTACTCCGGCGCGACCAAATTGTCGTCCGCCGGAGAGCAGATGATTCCGCCGCTCGGCGACGCGCTCTACCCGTCGATGGTTAACAAGAAGGACTACAGGCTGTTCTACCGCATAGTGTTGCGGGGCGGCATTCTCTGGTTCCTCGCGTGCGTGCTGGTAGAAGTGCTGGCAACGCCGTTATGCGTGCTGATTCTCGGCGGACAGTACGCCAGCGCGGGCGGGTTCCTACGGATACTGATGGTCGGCGTGTTCTTCGGATATTTCAGTTTCATGTTTGGCTATCCAGCGCTCTCGCCGATCGGGAAGGCGACCTGGGCGAACGCGGCGATCATGGTCAGCGCGATTGTGAATCTTACGGCCTGCGCGGTTCTGTGGCTGGCTGGGAACATCACGCCGTTGACGGTGTGCGTGGTGTTCTCCAGCACCAACATCACGACCTTCATCGTGCGCTTCGGCGCGTTCATGAAATTCAGGAACTTAGCGGAACGGGATGCAGAATGAGTGGTTCCAAGCGTATCGAGTGGATCGACGTGGCCAAGGGTGTCGGCATCGTACTGGTCAGTTTCGGACACCTCAGGAACGGTGACGGCGAAAGCGTGTGGCTGCCCGCATTGGACGCGCCCATCGACGCGATATACCTGTTCCATATGCCCTTGTTCTTCCTACTGGGGGGGGGCTCACGTTCAGTAGGAGGGGCGGGTTCAAAGCGTTCTTGGTGCGCAAGACCAAGACGTTGCTGGTGCCGTATTACGTGTTCTCCCTGTACTTCCTCGCGAAACCGTTTGCGATACTGCTCATACCATCCATGCGCGCAGCCTTCCAGACGAGCCACGACTACGGTATTGCGCACCAGTTCCTCGACGTGCTCGTCATGGGCAACGGACTGTGGTTCCTCATGGCATTCTTCGTGGGCGAATGCCTGATGTACGGGCTGACCAGCCTGACTAATGACGGGCACGTGCTTGCCGCTATTGGAATGGCGTCCGTCATCCTGTCGACATTCGTCTCGTCCCAGACCGGATGGCCTACACTACCCTTCCAGATTGTGGCCGGAGTCAAGGCAGCTGGCTACATGTGCGTCGGATACGTGCTGAAGGAATGGCTCAAAGCCATTCCGCGCGGAAGAGCAGGCGTATCGTCAGCTTGCGCGGCCATAGTGTTCCTGACGTTGGCGGTACCGGCCGTGGCCGGAATCGTACCGGATGGTCCGACGCTGCTGACCGCATCGGTCGCGGCGGCATTCCTTGGCACGTTCGCCGTCATCTGGCTGTGCATCGCGGTGGGGTCATGCCGGATGCTGGCCTATATCGGGCGCTACAGCCTCGTCTATTACGCACTGAACGCATTGACACTCAACATCGTGAAGATCGGGCTTTTCCGCGTCATCGGCATCAACGTGGCGTCCACACCGTGGTTTTCACAGCTTCTCGCGGGCCTCGCGGCCACCGCCCTTGCGCTCGTACTGCTGACCCTCGCGAACCTTTTCATACAACGCTGGATGTGGTGGGCTATAGGCAAAAAACGCCCATAAACCCGGGTAAGGGGCTGCGGACATTTTCTTGGAGTTAATCACGCAGCCAATCCGTGGCTCAGCCAGTATCGTACCGGGCTCATCCAACCAAGCGATTGCTTGATGCGATCGTAGTTGCACCAGTGGATGCACTCATCGATCAACGCGAGCACCTCCCGCACCAACGCGTTCCCCAACTCCAATTCCCCGACCCTGCGGTGCAGCGCCTCCACGTCACCGTCATCGCCGGGGGAGTCGTCACGCCGCGGCTTCGACGGCGCCCCGCTGTCCTGCGCGCGGCATTCCTGTTCTCGGGCGGCAACGCGGCCATGCCGCCCTCGCGATACGTCTTGACCCAAAATGGGCCACGGCGCCCACGCTCACGCCGAGCTGCCGGGCGGCTTGCTTCTGCCGCATGCCGCCCAATACCAGTTCGATCGCCTTCTGCCTGGTTTCCATGGGGATGATGGGGTTCCTCATACGCCCGGCATGACGGGGATCCTTCACCAGCCGGCGTTCCAGGCACTGCCTGGTCGGATAACCGAGATGTTCGACCACTTCGGCGGCTGTCATTGATGTTGTGAGATAGAGTTCCACCGCCCGCTTGTGTTCCTCGGGACTGAACACAACCAAATCCTTTCGTTCGGTCTCCAAGAAAACGTCCGCAGCCCCCTCCCCAACACCAGGAAAAACTGCCATTGTTTAACGAAATCTTACTGTTATGCCTTGCCTTCCATCAGTATGCACCCTTATGAGTGACGACGGCACCGACAGTGCGGAAAAGCAGCACGATGTCTCCCAGCATGGACCAGTTCTGCACATAGCTGACGTCCAAAGACTCGGATTCTTCCTTACTCAAGTTGGATCTGCCAGACACCTGCCACGGACCGGTAATACCAGGCTTCACCAGCATACGAGTGGCATACGTCTGGTTGTATTGAGCCACCTCCTCAGGTAACGGCGGACGCGGGCCCACCACGCTCATATCGCCCTTCAACACGTTCAGGAACTGCGGAAACTCGTCAATGGAGAACTTACGGATAAACTTGCCCACCTTGGTGACTCGCGGATCGTCCTTCATCTTGAAGATAAAACGACCATCCTGACCGGTTTCTTTCGCCAGTTCCGCCTTCATCTTGTCCGTATCCACCACCATAGAACGGAACTTGATCATCTTAAACGGCTTGTCACGGCGCCCAACACGAGTCTGCGTGTAGAAAATAGGACCGCCGTCGGTAAGCTTGATAGCAATCGCAATAGGAACGGTAACAATCGCAGTAACAATCACGGCAAACAGCGAAACCAGCACATCAAAAACACGTTTTTTGCACATATCCCATGGCGAATACTGCGGCAGGCTGATCGTCATCACCGTTGTACCCTGAATCACACGGATATTAGTCTCATGGCCACTCACGTCCACTGCGGAAGTGACCACCGCAATCTCCAGATTCATGGTTTCCATGTTCAGCACAAACGTGTTGAAATTATCCGAGAACCGATGCATCACATCCGTGACCATCACCGTCTGCACGCCCATGGAGACGGCACGTTCGGCAAAGTTCTTGCAATACGGAAGCGTTGCGATGTCTCTGCCGCAAATCTTACGAATCCACTGCTTGAACTCTGCGGGAACATCAATGGCCCTCACATAGCCGGTCTGTGCATCCAGCCCAATCGGGCATATCGCAATAGCATGGTAGTTCAGTTGGCTCTTCTGGCTCAGGAACTGCAAGGCATGCTCAATACCCTCCAGCGAGCCGACCACCACGGTGCCGTACGAGTACGTGCCCCGCTTGCGTTTGAACAGCACGAATTGACGGACGGCAAGACGCACCACCATGGTGACCAGCAGCGCACCCAGCAGCTCCAGCACCGTGGACAACAGCGACACGTAAATGTTCAGAATGAACTCAAACGCGCAAATCATCAGCCCCGCGAACACAGCTCCCTTAAACAGGAGCACATTCAGCTGGTAGCCATCCCCCATCACATGGCGGTGGTACACCCCCACACTGTGCAGGCAGAAGACCCACACCAGTGCACACACCACCACATACGCCCACAGATTGATATGGAAGTGGAAGCGGGAGGAATACAGGTTAATTTCGCTCTGCGTCATCAGTACCACAACCGCAGCGAGAATGAAGGAAGCCATGTCGCAGAACACCAGAAGAGCATTGACGAAGAAGCGCCAATACGCGACGCTCAATACCCTCCTCCTGGAGGCCTCCTTCAAATCCGTTCTCACACTGCCGGCCTGGGACATTTTCCTTCTCTTTCTCATGCCCCACCCATAAGGGGCAATCGATTTTAGAATAGCGTTTAAACCATACAACACTCCAGGGGCAGTTATATACCCTCGTTACATGGGAGCTAAACGCACCCTTACAAATCCCTACGGAGGGCTGTGTGATAGCTAAATGAAATCCAATTGACTGCAAGTCGAAACAAGCCTAACAGCGCTCCAGACCCGAACACTTGTTCGATGTATGCTATAGCCTATTCACAGAAGCCGCTTTGAGGAAGGATCGACTCTAGACATTTCAGCCAGTACAAAATCAAGCTCAAAGCATTCCTCGAAAACAAAACGAACAGATAGACGAATCTCTGAGGTTATATCGAAAACATTCATCCAATGGATGGAATCTCTAGCATGTTAGAACCATAAGATATTACTATGAGTAATATCGCTAACGTTATTGCTAGCAAAAGGGGCATCATGACAGAACATCTTCCTTATGATTACGAGGAACTGGCCTTCGATCTCTACAAGGCAGCGGACGATCTCTTAGACAACCTTGTTTCTATGCGGAAATATCGAGGCATGACACAATCTCAACTAGCCGATGAAATGGGAGTCAGCCAATCGTATATTTCACAGATTGAAAACGGCCAGAAACAGCTCGTTTCCCTACTCACAGACTATGCGCAGGAAGTCGGAGCACGCATCAAATACGAAGTCGAACCGGCAGAAAAGAAGCCCAACGGCAATCGCTAGGGGAAAACCTTTCGCACGCGTTTTCCTTGGCTTGGACATACATCAAGAAGGGCTGATTCAACAGCTTCAAAGGCACGGCATCCCCTCCACATCATTTGTTCCACTATCAATTACCGTTTCGGGGAACGAAGCCCGGTAAATTTCTTGGCCTGTTAAAAGTCAACGATGTTAAGTTCTTATCCTCAGGTAAAGAGCCATGCATAATCCTGTAATTCCGAATTTCAAGATTGGTCCAATGCATGGCCTCTTCATTCTTTGCAATGCAACACATACATTCCAAATGTTTTTCTTCAGGACAGTAAAGGACGCTGGGACTGTTATTGGGATCGCCCGACCAATACGTATAGTATTTTCCCGCTAGAACAGAATATGTTGTATTCTCACCACAAATCGGGCATTTGCAAACACCTATACAGCACGAACTCCGAGTGGGATCTTCATCATGCCATTCACTCCGGTAGTCGTCCCAACGCTTTCTAATCCTACGTTTTTCTATCTGCAGTCGAGACCTCTCCGAAACAGCATCTTCATTTCGCTTCTCCACATATCGTTCCCTATGGAACGACAACCATTCTTGGAAAAGATCCCTTTCCGCATGAATAAATGGGTTCTCGCCCCGTGTTGGATAAATCGCTTTGAGCGCATCGTCAGACATGTCAAATTGACGTCGGGCATAATCTCTAAATAATCCGAATTTGCAAATCAAATCATCAACGCCACCGATTAGCAAGTTCTCATGAACCGCTTTATTTCGCATATTCAAGAGATCATCAACCTCATGAATGGCATTTCCTGCGAAGTCAATCTGGGCCTCCTCGCCTTTTTGCTCGTGGATAATACTTCCTATGGGACGCGTGCGATGACCGACGATACCCATCTGCTCATCTTTTGAGCTGTGGAATGGAAGCGCAAAACAATTGCCTTCACCAAATGGCTTAACCCACAAGCGGTTCAACTCATCATTTTCAATAAGTAAGCCACAGACCAACTGCTCGACAGCAGCGCCAGCATGATAACAGCAGTCGAGCAACCGAGACTGCCCCAAAAGATCTCGTTCAGGATTATCAGCGACTTTCTGGACCTCTTCAGCATGCTGATACACACCGGCATAAAAAACCTTCGCATATAGCGAATTAAAATCCTCAGACATTTCTTTTCCATCCGTCGATTCTTATTCACTCTCAGAATTATCTATACCTTCTACATAGTGGCCACAATTACACCAGCACATACACCACGTTATTGAACCGATCAAAACTTATCGAACAGCAAGCCAAAGAACTCGACGAGAACGACCCCGACAGCCGTGAATCCGACAACCGCAATAATGAGGAAGCTTAACCCATGATCGGAAAAACACTCATCGTATTCCTCGAAGGTCAACGGATTGGAATTCTGCAAGAAGACATATCCGGAAAGCATTCCTTCACCTACGATGTCAACGCTCCCGCGCAACTGTCCCTATCCATGCCAAGACGATCCGAACCATGGATCGGCAAGCCCATAGAAGCCTACATATCGATGGCGCGCTCCCAGACGATCCCATGATGCGTAGAACGATCGGCAAACAATATGGGGTCAATGGCAAGGAAACCAGCGCTCTAGAGAATTGTAACGATTCCGCTTTAGAGAATCGGAAGATTCTCATACAAAAATCGAAGAGGGGCTTGTCAAACAATGTAAACGCGTTGAAAGTTGGTTCGCCTGAGTCAGGCAACGATTTGGGAGCGGATGGGGGCGGGGGTTACCGCACGGTGCTTGCGCATGCTTTTCAGGATTTTACGGATCGCACCGTTCGTCTGTTCGGCGGCGACGCAGAACATGCCGAATTCGAGGCCATGCGGGTCGGCGATGTCTTTCGGCTGGGGAATCATCGGACGAATCATCGAGGACTTCTTGATTACCGACTGAAGGCGTTCCTGGATGGTCAGTCCGGCAATCATATTGTTGCGAGCGCAGTAATCGCACATATTCGCGAAATCGTCAAGCAGGAACGTGTATCGTACGGCGGCTGGCGCCAACGTGACGATTTCCTTGCGCTGCTGCTTTTCGAAGCAGAGGATCAGGTCGGCTTCGTCGGCCATCTGTCGGGTCAGTCGTCGGGAACGGAAACCGCTCGACTCAATGCCGACGCTTTGCATAAGGCGGCCGCTCGACGGATCGATCGGATGCATCGGCAAACCACGCGTGCCGGCGCTCGATACCTGCACGGTGGTGCCGTTCAGATAGTGGGTCATCAGAAGCTCGCCCATAGGGGAACGGCAAATGTTGCCCGTGCAGACGAACATGATGTGCATGCCTAAACCCCTTAACCGTTCTTCCAACGTTTCGTGTTGCGGTTTTGCGAAATCCACCATGGCTTCCGCAACCCGCCAAACGGAAATTTTAGCGCGAGGCGTTCCCCGCATGCGGCAAATCGTCCAATACGCGCAGAATCATTGCAGAAATTCGGCGCGGGCGGTGGCGGTCAGCGAATAGCGGATCGGGCGGGAGCCGTGGAACTCGAGCAGGTTCCTGTTCACCAGTTCCGCGAGCGCGGTGTTGGTCTTCCGCTCCCCCACGCCAAGCCATTCGCGCATTAGGCGGCGCGATATGGGTTTCGGAGCATCGTCGAAAAGCTCCTCCTGCAGCAGGAAGTACAGCATGTTCCGCTGCAGTTCCGTAATGCCCTGCGTTCGCGCATAATGTTCAAGCCTCTTCCGCGCGGTGTCAAGCAGGGTTTTCTTCTCGCCGAGCACAGAGATGATGTTCTTCTGGGCGGTGGCGATAAAACGGATCATCCGATATGAGAACAGCGAGACGTCAGAACAGTTCAGCGGATGCTGCGCATCATCAAACGCCTTGTAATACCGGCCTTTTGCGTCAGCGATAACCGGACTCAGGCTGATCGCCGTCGGTATGGACAGGTGCTTGCTCAGCTGCAGAGCAAGCAGGAACCGGCCCGTCCTGCCATTGCCGTCATAGAACGGGTGAATGCATTCGAAGGCGTAATGGCACATCACAGCCCGCAGCAGCGGAGGAATCGCCTCATCCGAAAGCAACGCCAGCCATTTGGTCAATTGCACTTGGATTTCCGATTCCGGCCATGCGCCTTGATGAATCTCCCGGTCAAAGCCGTCACACACAGAGACTTGCTTGGCTCTGAATACCATTCCGTCAGGCTTGTCTTCCTCCCGTAGTTCCCCAGCCATCACCTGATCGTAAATATTACGTATGTCATGCAACGTTTTCGGTAGTTCCAACGTTGCGGAATTTTCGCCGGAGAGTCCGAGAAAGAGTTTGGCAAGCTCACTCAACCGCTTGTGCGGCCCGTCCGCGACCGCCGCATCCAACGCGTCTGAGATTTCCTTGCGCGTGGTGTGCACGGCTTCTATGGAGTTCGTGCTCTGCATTTCCGCGCCGATGAGTTCCATCAGATACGCCCTGCGGGCAATCGGCGGCAATGCGGCCCACAGCGATTCGACCTGCACTTCCATGCCACGGACCGAATCCATGACGTTCAACAGTTCCCTGAACGCCACGGCGAACATCTCATGACCTTCGAATTCAATACCTGACCGGTATGTTGAATAGCCGTTGAGTCTTTTTTGGTATTCCTCCTCAGCCGCATCCTTCGGCTTGGCCGTGGATGATGACATTGCCAATGTCTGCCGTATGCTTTTGTACTCCATAACCATCATCCTTATAACCGTCATTTGTGCAGAATATGCAGGTTCGGGGTGAATATAGACTATTCCTATACCTACATAATGTCAAAAATGTCGATATAGCAGCAGGCGTGTTTGCGGCTATTGGTACGTTGAGGGGCATATGTGGGGATACGTGCGGATATGTTTGCTATGCGCAGATATGTTCAAGCGCAGATTAGGTGCGGGTCAGGCGACTTCGAGCGTGGCGAGGAGAGCGCGGTGGTCGGAGCCGGCGATGTACTTGGTTTCCAGATCGCCCACGTTCACGCCCTTGTCGTGCACGATATGGTCGATTTCGGCGATCGGCATCATGGCCGGGTACGTCATGTGCAGGCCTTCGCCCGCCTGCTGGCCGGAATCCAGGAAGCGGCTGCCGAGCAGGTATCGGAAGCTGGCGTGGTCCCATGTGGAATTGAAATCGCCCATCAGCACGTACAGATTGTCGTAATGCTGCAGTTGGGCGAGCGAGTCGAGACTACGGTTCCACAGACCTTGGTTGCGGGGGCGCGGCGAGAACGGGTGGACGGAGCCGAAGCGCACCTTGCTGCCGCCGAAATCGATCGTCGCGGCGGAAACGCTGCTTGATTCCACGGGAATGAGGTTCTGTTTGGCGTTTTCCATCGGCGCGGCGCTGTACAGCACGTTCACACCGCCGTTGTCATGCCACGTTTGCTGCGCGGCCACGGAATACGGCAGATAATTGGCGATTCCGGCGCTGTTGAGCCGGTTGAGCAGGTCCCATGACACTTCCTGCAGCGCGAGCACTTCCACATGCTCGTTTTTGACGATTTCGACGATCCGATTGGCGTCGGCATGCCCTTCCTTGGTGTTGAAGGTCATGATGCGGGCGTACCGGTCGGACGTGTTGGGCAAGCCGTCGGACGAGACTTGCGTGACTGCGGTGCTGGCCGCGTCGGAAATCGTTTGCTGCGGCCTGATATAACCCCAATGCCAGCCGATTTGCACGACCACGCACACCACGCTGACGGTGGCGAGTAGGACGCGTCCACCTATTGCACGGACGGCTATCGCGGTGATCGCAATAATCAAAGACAGTATGCCCAGCCACGGCATCAGCGCGACGATAAACGGCACGTACCGTTTGCCGTCGAGGTTGTTGGGCAGCATGCGCAGCAGCATGGCCAGCAGGATGACGGCGGTGGCCAGCCAGAGCACCGCGGTCAGAAGGTGTGTTGCTGCGGTACGGCGGGTCATGCCATGTTGCGCGCGGTCGAGGGGGCGGCTGGCGCATGCTTTGTCGAGCTGCGCGCCCAGATCCTCGATTTCGCTTTCGCTTGTGCGTTCGCGTTCGGCATCGTTATTGCCGCCGTTCTCACGCTCGCTTTCGCAGGTTTGCCGCATGGTTGCCTTTCATTACGTTCCCGTTCACCATACGCAACACGGCACAGGTGCGCCACCTCCTTCCCGCGAGGTTCACAGTGCTTTTACGTGCACCCGTACCGCATGCCACTATGCGGACATTTCTCTCTCATTTCCTACTGCGGGGAATGGCGGCACTTGAGCAAACCACGCTCATGACATGCCTACGGAACGGCGAAAATACGGTAAGGGCGGACAGGTAAGGCTAGGCGGCGTGGGGGTGGACGCGATTGAGTGCGCGCTGGACGGTGTCGCGGGTGGAGCCGGCGCCGTTGCCGCGGACGCCGAAGAAGACCATGACCACCATGATGAAGCAGATGGTGGCGCTCACGCGCAGCGCCCACTGGATGCCGAACACGTTCGCGGCCGCGTACATGCTCTTCGCGCCACCGATTGCGGCCCAACGCAGGGCGGTGAACGTTTCCATCAGAATCACCAGCACGGGTGCGCCGATGGCACCGGCAATCTGGCGGACCGTGTTCGTAACGGCCGAGCCGTCGCTCACCTCCTCAGGTTCCAGACAGTTCAGCGACCACGTGGTGATCGGCATAAGCACGAATCCCATGCCGATCTGGCGCACGAACTGCCAAATCGACACCCACCAAATCCATGAGGTCATGGAAATCAGACTCATCATAATGGTGCCGAACAGCAGGGTGATCGAGCCGATCAGCGCCACCGGACGCGCGCCGAGACGGTCGAGCGCCTTGCCGCCGAAGAACTGCGCGATGCACTGGCCGAACGCGCCGGGCAACATCACCAGACCGCTGATCGTGGCGGAATAGCCTCGGCAATCCTGAATGTAGAGCGGCATGACCACCATGATCGAACTGAACGCGAAGAACGACAGCGCGGCGGTGACGGTGCCGACGGTGAAGCTCTTGTTTTTCAGCACGCTCAGGTTGAGCAGCGGAGGCTGCTTGGACGGGTCGGCAGCCTGCCTGCGAGCGCCGTGGATCTGCCGCAGCACGAACCAGACGATGCCGACCACACCGATGAGCATGGCGAGCCACACCATCGGATGCGTGAACGGATACGATTCGATGTTCGTGAAGCCGAACATGAGTCCGCCGAAGCCGAAAATCGACAGGCCGACGGAGAAGAAGTCGGCTTTTGCGGACGCGTCGCGCGTGCCGAAATTACGCAAGCCGAAAATCGCCAAAAACAGTGAAATCACGCCGATGACCGTCAGCGTGAGGAAGATTGATCGCCAACCGTTCAAATCGGTTTGCACACCACCCAACGTGGGGCCGATCGCGGGCGCGACGCTCATGGCCATGCCGACGGTGCCCATCGCCATGCCACGGCGGGACAGAGGATAAATGGAGAATACCGTGATTTGCAGGACCGGCCACATCACGCCGGTGCCGACGGCTTCCAGCAGACGGCCGATCAAAACCAGTACGAACGATGAGCCGAGCCAGGCGAACACCGAGCCGAGCGTGAACACCGCCATCGATGCAATCACGATCTGGCGGGTGGAGAATCGGCGGGTCAGGTAGGCGGTGAGCGGCACCATAACGCCCATGACGAGCTGGAAAATCGACGTCAGCCATTGGCCGGTCGTCACGGAAATGCCGAAATCGGACACGATGGTGGGCAGTGCGGCGCTCAACTGCAGCTGCGTGAAGTTGCCGACGAACGTGATAAAGGTGAGAATGGCGATCGATACGAACGCAGCATGCGTCAGATGGTCGTTTTTATACGATTCCTCGCCGGTAAGTGGCTGGGACAGGCCGTGGGTGCGGCCCTGTTTCGCGTTTATTTTCTTTTCCGGCTTCACTTCCGACCTCTTCTCCGGTTTCGACGGCAAACCGACCGCCCTCCATCACTCATCCGCGCATACTCGCAGCGTATTGCGCAACTCCTGCAAAAACAGACTCAAAAAGTCTAGTACTGCGGGTGGTCGAACGCGAGATGAAACTATTCGAACACGTTCAATTCCAATTCAACCGAGAAAAATTGGCAAAACTTCGTATTTGTTCATCTCGGGGTGGTATACATATGCGTTGGCAGTAACGGCACGATACAGGGAAGGAATACGCCGCGCAGGGGGTTAGGAAGTATGACCGTAGTCACGTTATTCAACATAGCGATGGAGCTATGGGGCGTTCTCATCTGCATCGTTTGCGCAGGTGGCGTCTACGTGGGCGCGATACGTAGGACGCGGCGTACCTATACGAAAGTTTCCATGCAGCTTCTATGTGCGCTGATGCTGCTGGCCGACGTGTCCGCCTGGTATCACAACGGCGGCTGCGACAAGCTTGACTTCTACATGACGCGCATCGGCAATCTTGGTGAATACCTGATCAATTTCATCTTCATCGCACTGTTCGCCAACTATATCTGGCAAACCGTCAGCGGCGACGACATGCTTGAAAACGTCAGCCCGCACGAGTGGAGGGCCAGAACGAGCGGCGGAGCCAAGCGTAATCGTAAGAACCAACGTTCGGCCAACGCCCAATCCAAGCCGAAAAAGCCGCGTTCGAAGAAGCTTGACGTCATCTACGCAGCGTCCGCGCTCGGCATCGTACTGACGATTGCCACGCAGTTCAACCATATGGTCTACTACATCGACAGCCAGAACTACTACCGCCGCGGACCACTGTTCGCTATCCCGCAGATACTGGGTCTGGTAGAGCTCGCGCTGATTGTGATGCTGATCATCGAAAACCGCAAAAACCTCAGCCGACCGCTGTTCGTCACGTCGCTGTCGTTCTTCGTGCTGCCGATTGTGGCAACCATCGTTCAGATTCTCCATTACGGACTGGCGTTGCAGGCCATCGCGATCACGATTTCCATCCAGTTCACGTTCGTGGTCGACACCATCGAAATGAACAAGAAAATCCGTTCGCAGGATGACGCCTATCAGAAGGTCAGCTACGAGGCGCAGCACGATGGTCTGACCGATTTGTGGAGCAAGAGCGCCGGCCGCGAGCAGATTGAGAATTATTTCGCGCACATGCAGGAAGGCGACCAGGCTGTTCTGATTTTCGTTGACATCGACGATTTCAAGCAGATCAACGATACGTACGGCCATAAAGTGGGCGATTTCTGGATTCGTGAAGTGGCGCAGACGTTGAAGCGGCTGTACCGGCATGATGACATCATCGTCCGTTTCGGTGGCGATGAGTATGTGGCGCTGATAAAGAACACCGCGAACGAGCGTGTGGTCGAAAGCACGCTGGACCTGTTCCGCCGCCAGTTGGCGCAGGCGTCCGCGCAATACGGGCAGGACGTGCATTGCAGTATCGGCGCATGCCGCGTGCTGTCCGGCAAGAACGTCGATCTGAACCTCTGCTTGGGATTCGCCGACCATGCGTTGTACCAGTCCAAGCGCGAGGGGAAGGGCATGTACACCGTGGTCGATTATGACAGCGGGAAAGTGCAGGCAGCGTAGGTTTCGTGGAAAAATCCGCGGGAAATCTGCAGGAAAAACCCTAGAGAATCAGCTGAGAAACTACGAAAAAAGCACCGCAAATCCGCCGGAGATCGGCGTAAAAATCGCGGAAAATCAGGCTTTGCCGAGCATTGTCAGCACAATCAGCACCACGTTCAGAGCGACGATCAGCGCGGCGACCGCGATATTGACGATGTGCTTGACCGGACCGTCCACATACTCCCCCATCAGCGTGCGGTCGTGCGTGTAGCGCATCAGCGGAATAATCGCAAATGGAATGCCGACCGACAGCACGACCTGGCCGACGATCAACGCTTCCGTCGGATTGTTGGCGAACCACAGCACCACCAGCGCGGGTACCAGCGTCACCACACGGCACGCCCACATCGGCGCTTTGATGCGTAGCAGGCCGTGCATGATTTCGCTGCCGGCGTAAGTGCCGACCGACGTGGAGCTCAGGCTCGACGCAAGCAGACCAATCGAGAAAATCGTGCCGATCACCGGGCCGAGCACATGCTGAATGGCCCGTTGCGCGCCTTCGATGGTGTCGGTGCCGGTCATGCCGTACAGCGAGTTCGCGGCGAGGATGAGCAGCGCGAGGTTCACCGAACCGGCCAGTATCAGCGCCCAGGCAACGTCGATTTTGCTGCCGTGAAGTAGCTTTTTGATGCTCGGCTTCGCTTCGCCGGGGGCGTAATGGTCGTTGACGAGCGTGGAATGCAGGTAGATGGCGTGCGGCATGACCGTGGCACCCAGCATGGACGTGGCCATAAGCACGGTGTCGGTGCCTTTGAAGCGTGGAATCAAGCCGGCGACGACTTCTTTCGGATTTGGCGGGGCGATGAACAGGCCGGCGATGAAACCGAACGTGATCACCAGCAGCAGGCCGATGATGAGTTTTTCGAAAATGCGATGCGTGGCGCCTTTTTCGAAAATCAGCAGCACCGTCGACACCGCGCCGATGATGCAACCGCCGACGAACAGCGGCAGACCGAACAGCAGTTTCAGTGAGATCGCACCGCCGATCACTTCCGCCAGATCGGTGGCGATGGCGATTACCTCAGCCTGCATGAAGAACATGAACCGGCCCGCGTCGCCAAGCCGTTCGCCCAGGATTTCCGGCAGGCTTTTGCCGGTGACGATGCCGAGTTTCGCGGACTGGTATTGGATAAGCACGCTCATGCAGTTGGCCAGCACCAGCACCCACACCAGCAGGTAGCCGTAGCGCGCGCCCGACGTGATGTTCGCCGCCACGTTGCCCGGATCCACGTATGCGACCGCCGCCACGAACGCGGGGCCGAGGATGCCGGCGAGCGCGTGGCCGTGGTGGTACGGCCGGGCGGATCGGTCATGCTGCGCAGTGATCGCCATATTCTTCGAATCCATATCGTTCTTCATATCCACGCAACGTTATAGTGCGTTTTCCGCGCAGAATTGTTACGTCTGTTACGGAAAGCTGAACAGCTGCCGAACATGCGCCGATTGTGGGGCGGACAGGCCGCGATCACGGAAGCCGCTAAACTGGTGCAGAGAACATCGCATTTCGACTCAAGGGGTTGTTCCATGACTGTTTTCCACACTCCGATGATCACGCTTTCCGACGGCAATCTGATTCCGCAGATCGGCTTGGGCGTGCTGCGCATCGACGACGAGGGCGTTACCCCCGTGGTCGAGAGCGCGCTGGAAGCCGGTTATCGCCATATCGATGGCGCCGCGGGGTACAATAACGAGGCTGGCGTCGGACGTGCGCTGCAGAACGCGGGCTTCACGCAGGGTGAGAATCGCAAGAACCTGTGGGTGACGACGAAGCTGCGCGATTCGGAACAGGGGTACGATTCCGCGCGCAAGGCGTTCGACCGTCAGCTTGACCTGCTGCAGCTCGATTATGTGGACATGTATATGCTGCATTGGCCCACCCCGTTCAATTGGCGTTCCGGCGAAACGTGGAAGGCGTTCGACGAGTTCCGCGCGGAGGGTCGCGTGCGTACGCTTGGCGTGTGCAATTTCCTGCCGGAGCATCTTGAGCGGCTGCATAAGGAAACGGGCGAATATCCGGCCGTCAACCAGATCGAACTGCATCCCACGTGGCAGCAGCGCGAGGTGGTGGCGTACTGCAAGGCGCACGGCATCGCGGTCGAGGCGTATTCGCCAATGGCCCGCGGCGCCGACCTGAACGCCGGCGACGGCGTGATCGCGCGCATCGCCGAAGCGCATGGCGTCACGCCCGCGCAGGTGATTCTGCGGTGGCACATCGAAAACGGCACGATCATCATCCCCAAGTCGGTGCATGCGGACAGGCAGAAGCAGAACCTCGACCTGTTCGGATTCGTACTCAGCCCGGCCGAGCATGCGGCCATCGATGCGCTCGACGGGCCGACGCGCGCCGGGCACGATCCGATGACGTTCACGTACGCGTGAGACTGCTTAGGGTGCGATGACAAGGCGCGGATCGCGTGACGGCACGCATTTTCGTAAGAAGCTGCTCAATGCCGACGGGCCGGTGGAACGCATACTGATCCTGCTGGTGATCGCCGTGGTGGCGGGCGTCACCATCGGCCTGCTCATGCCGAAAGCAAACCCGACCGTCGGCGAAATAACAGGCGAATACACCGCGTCCGGCAGCGCCGCGCAGACGCTGCAGCAGCTGACGGTCGACGATAATCAGCGGCACGCCGGCTACGATCGCGACCTGTTCGGCTTCCGCCAAACCGACGACGACGGCAACGGATGCGACGTGCGCGAAGACGTACTGGCGCGCGACCTGACCGACGTGCGCTACCGGCAGCATGGATGCAAAGTGGAATCGGGCACGCTGGCCGACCCGTACACCGGCAAAACAATCCACTTCGTACGCGGCGCGCGCACCTCGTCGGCGGTGCAGATCGACCATGTGGTGGCGTTGGAGAATGCCTGGCGGTCGGGCGCGAGCACGTGGGACCAAGCCAAGCGGTACCGGTTCGGCAACGATATGTACAACCTGCTCGCGGTGGACGGGCCCGCCAATCAGGAGAAGGGATCCGCGTCGGCCGCGTACTGGCTA
>ERZ779885.1599-NODE-1599-length-22675-cov-4.014633_pt1 | contig 22675 bp, 20 predicted proteins | sample MGYA00511554_ERZ779885 | MGnify/ENA primary metagenome ERZ779885 (study PRJEB29588, sample SAMEA2160998) | human gut metagenome | biome: human gut; feature: human-associated habitat; material: faeces | place: Denmark | collected 2008/2010 ... | reverse complement strand
ATAACCTTATAATAAATAAGATACGATATAATATTTATGGATCAATAGCTATATATTCTGAATTCATTTTTGTCGAACTTCTTGTTTTAAAACAGTGTTTCTATTTATGGATTTTGGAATTAATACTAAATATAGTTCTAAATCAATTCCGGAAAATTCAATATAATATGTGCAAACAAATAAATTTAAGTTCATTATTATGTACAACAACTTGACAAATATTCTACATTTCAATATTTGCGAAGCATAGTTCAATAAAAAAGATATAAGAAAAGGATTTTAAATCAAAATGGCCGGAATATAAACAAAAACAACTATTAATCAATACAATAACTCAATTATGATGCCAACGATTCAATTCGACAGAAAAATTTTGGGGAATTACTGATGTCTAAAATTTTTTTTAGACATCAGTTGCCCATATCTCAAAAAATCAATGCATAATTTTAAAAACAAGCTCTTTCAATAAATCGGCGATCGACGTATCCGGTGCACACTCCACTCCTTTCGAACGAGCATCATATCGCCGTATTTCAGATATAATCTCGACACACTTCCCCGCTTTATACAGTTGCAATCCCCGTACATAATCATCGGCGGCGTACCAGTTTACCCCTAATTCCGAAACGATGCCGTTATTGTTTTTGGGACATGGGGAATAATGTAACAACAGAAGATTTGCAAAGAACGTAAACAGTGAACCGAACGCTATAAACGGTTGTTCCGATTTGGTATTCTGCCCATAATATTTTATGATCCGATTGGCTTTCAACAAATCTCTCTGCGATATGGCCTTGATCAATTCCGTATTATTGAATTCCTTGCTGATTCCGACATGCAATTCGACCATGTCGGCAGTAATCCGCTTTTCTCCGGATAAAGACAACAAGACACATAACTTATCGATTTCTCCGGCCAGTCGGGACAAATTTGTCCCGATCGCTTCGCACAGCATACTTGAAGCCCTATCATCTATGCCGAGACTTTTGTCATGCACATAGTTGTTGACAAATGCCGGTAATTGGCTATCGTAGGTTCTTTTCGATTCAAAAACGATTCCTTGTCTGTTGATTTCGGCAACGATCTTTTTATTTTTCAACGTACCGTTCTTGTAATTCAACACCAGAACGGTCGTAGGTTGAGGATTTTGCAAATACAAAAGCAAATCATCTATACTCCGCATCATCTGCATTTCCTTTACAACAACCAATTGTCGCTCCGACATCATCGGGTAACGCCGTGAAGCCGTGAGGATTGTCGTCATATCGGTATCGGCTCCGTAAACGATCGTCTGGTTGAAATCCCTATCCTCTTCTTTTAGAGCGTGCCTGATAATCTCTTCCGTTATCAGGTCGATATAATAAGACTCCTCTCCCATAAGCAAATATACGGGTTTGAACGTTTTACGACGAACGTCTACTATAATAGGTATATGTGCCGATGTTTCTTTTTGAGCCATAATCGAAAACTATAATTTGGCAGAATATGCCATTTTGTGTAATTTTGGAGGTAAAATTAGCGAATCTTCCCGGGACGCGCAAATGATATTGAGACGAATGATTCCTCTTAATCTTCCCAAATACACTTTCCGCACAAAAAACGAGGACGGAAAATATTTCATTTACGACGACTGGCGTAAGCGATACGTTTCTCTGACTCCCGAAGAATGGGTTCGGCAACATTTCGCCCGATTTCTCGTACAGGAAAAAGGGTATCCTGCCGGTCGTATGGGTAATGAAATATCACTGATTCAAAACGGTCGCAAGCGACGTTGCGATACGGTGGTGTATGATAAAACCGGTCGGCCTTTCGTCATTGTTGAATACAAAGCTCCTCACGTAGAAATCACACAAGCCGTATTCGACCAAATCGTACGCTACAATTCGGTATTGCAAGTTCGATACCTTATCATATCCAACGGAATCACACACTACTGTTGCGAGGTCGATTACACAAAACACAAATGTATATTTCTAAAAGAAATTCCTTTTTATACCGAATTGCGACAGACACCGCTCTAAAAATCACAAAGAATATCTCAATTACGGAATATTCTCGTTAAAAAAATCAAATAGATTGTAATTCAAGAAACTTTCTTCTTTTTCGAGTGTCTTTATGAATAAAAGTTTCATTTATAAATTTACCGTCATGAAAAAAATTCTATTTTCCCTATTTATGTTGAGTTTACTCTCATCGTCCGTTATCGCCCAGCAACCTATGCAGAAATCCGGAGATAACAATCGAAATAAAGAAATGCGCAATACCCCAAAACAGGACATGAAAAAGAGCAATAAAAAATGTTGCATGTCTGTGGCGGAAGCGACCAAATTACAGACAGAACAGTTGAAAACTCTCTTACAACTCTCCGATGAACAAACCCGGAAAGTATATGCGATCTTATTACGAGGAAATCAAAACGACAGTATTATGAACATGCAAGTCGAAAAAATGCGCAAAGACCAAATGGCCCAGCATACGGCACAATCCGAAGCCATAAAAAAACTTCTCACACCCCAACAACAAGCTGCAATGGCTGCTATGCCGGCATTTGCTTCGGGAAAAGAAATATCATGCAATACGATTTCTCAATGCGCTCCAAGTCAAAAAAAGCAAATGGTAACAGACAAGAATCATCATAAAAAAAACGATAGTAAATCTTCTTCGGGGAAAAATCCAAACAAGAAATAATTCTACCTCCCCTTATTTCGCATGTAATTTTTCAAAAAGCAGCTCGGTGTTCCGGGCTGCTTTTTTATGATACCGAATAATCTATCCCTCATTTCGAATAAATTTTATAGAAAACCATATCTTTGCAATAGCATTACAGACTTGTAAAAATATGGCTAAACTCAAAACCGTATACGTATGCACCCAATGCGGAGCAGAATCCCCCAAGTGGATAGGGAAATGCCCCTCATGTGGAGAATGGAACAGTTATGTCGAAGAAGTGGTCAGTTCAAAATCTTCTACGACACAATGCCCGTCGTATAACACCGACTCACCTCGTTCAAAACCTCAAAAACTTGAAGACATCTCCGTTTCACAAGAAGAAAGGATCGACTTGCGCGACACAGAATTGAATAGAGTTTTAGGGGGTGGACTTGTTCCGGGGTCGATGGTATTGATAGGTGGAGAACCCGGCATCGGAAAATCTACTCTTGTTTTACAGACCGTACTGGGCTTGACCGGGAAAAAAGTTCTTTATGTATCGGGAGAAGAAAGCGCCCGCCAACTGAAAATGAGGGCAGACAGACTACACCGCAATAATCCCGATTGTTATATCGTATGCGAAACTTCCCTCGAAAAAATATTCGTGCACATACGTAATGTGCAACCCGATATTGTCATTATCGATTCGATACAGACTATCTCGACGCAGTCTATCGAATCTTCTCCCGGTAGTATTTCACAAGTACGAGAATGTGCCGCATCTATATTGAAATTTGCCAAAGAAACCCATACACCGGTACTGGTCATAGGCCACATCAATAAAGAAGGAAGCATCGCAGGGCCCAAAGTATTGGAACATATTGTCGATGCGGTCTTGCAATTCGAGGGAGACCGGCATTACATGTATCGAATCTTACGTTCTATAAAGAACCGATTCGGAAGCACTGCCGAATTAGGGATTTATGAAATGCTGCAAAACGGGCTTCGAGAAGTAAGCAATCCCTCGGAATTGTTGCTTACGCAAGATCGTGAGGGACTGAGCGGAGTCGCCATATCCGCCGCCATAGAAGGAATACGCCCTTTTCTCATCGAAGTACAATCTCTTGTAAGCACGGCAGCCTACGGAACACCGCAAAGATCGTCAACCGGATTCGACCTGCGACGCATGAACATGTTGCTTGCCGTACTGGAAAAAAGAGTCGGCTTCAAACTCGCACAAAAAGATGTCTTTCTCAATATCGCCGGAGGATTGAAAGTCAATGACCCAGCAATGGATTTGGGCGTCATCAGTGCCGTCTTATCTTCTAATATGGATATTGCGATAGAACGAGACATTGCCATGACCGGAGAAGTCGGTCTGTCGGGTGAAATACGCCCTGTTACTCGCGTCGAGCAACGTATTCTTGAAGCCGAAAAACTCGGCTTCAAGCGCATACTTGTTCCTATACATAATTTAAAAGGATTCGACTCAAAACGCCTGCAAATAGAAATCACACCGGTACGGAAAGTCGATGAAGCCTTCCGTCAATTATTCGGATAAGTATGATAAAAGAAATTTCCATACGGGTATTACCACAACAAGCGGCTTCCGAAACAGGCCTCAAAGAATTTCTTTCCCGGGAATTTGCACTAAATCCCAAAGATATACAAGCGGTAAGAATACTGAAACGCTCCATAGACGCACGAAAGAGACAGGTCTTCATAAATCTTACGGTACGCATCTATCTGAACGAGTTACCTGAAAACGATATGTTCCAGCCTATTGTTTACGGGGATGTTTCGGACAAGCAGCAAGTCATTGTCGTCGGAGCAGGTCCGGCCGGACTTTTTGCTGCATTGAGGCTCATCGAATTGGGTATGCGTCCCATCGTATTGGAACGCGGCAAAGACGTTCATCAACGACGTAAAGATATTGCCCGCATCAGCCGAGAACATATTGTAGACGACGAATCGAATTATTGTTTTGGAGAAGGCGGTGCGGGAGCATTCTCCGACGGTAAACTCTATACCCGCAGTAAAAAGCGAGGATCGGTCGATCGCATTTTATCCATTCTCTGTCAACATGGGGCCTCGCTCGACATACTTTCCGATGCCCACCCTCATATCGGGACAGACAAGTTACCCCGTGTTATCGAAAATATCCGTCATACGATTTTAGAATCCGGCGGAGAAGTAAAATTCGGAACACGAATAGATGAGCTTATATTTGATAAACAAGAAGTTATAGGTGCAAAATCTCATACCGGAGAAGTTTTTGCCGGGCCGGTTATTCTCGCAACTGGTCATTCAGCCAGAGATGTTTATTATTATCTGCATCGCAATAAAATCGATTTGGAGGCAAAAGGATTTGCCGTCGGTGTACGGCTTGAACACCCCCAAAAACTCATCGACCACATACAATACCATAATTCCGAAGGACGAGGTAAATATCTACCGGCAGCCGAATACAGCTTTGTAACCCAAATCGACGGTCGGGGCGTTTACTCGTTTTGTATGTGTCCCGGAGGTTTCGTCGTTCCGGCTGCAAGCGGACCCAATCAATTGGTCGTTAACGGAATGTCCCCATCGAACAGAGGCTCTCGGTGGGCAAACTCAGGAATGGTCGTAGAAATACGCCCCGAAGATATTCCCGGATATGAAGTTCACGATGTTTTAGCCGGTGTAAAATTTCAAGAAGAAATTGAGTATCAGTGTTTCATCAACGGGAATTGCCGCCAAACGGCTCCGGCTCAACGCATGACAGATTTCGTTAACGGCAAAATATCGCCGGATCTCCCCGCTACATCGTATACACCCGGAGTAATATCTTCTCCATTACACTTTTGGATGCCCTCATTCATTACAGAACGGCTTCGACAAGGATTTCTCCATTTCGGGAAAATATCTCATGGCTTTCTTACCCGAGAAGCCCTCATGATAGGCGTAGAAACTCGCACCTCCTCTCCTGTACGCATACCCAGAGACAATGAACAATTACACCATATACGTTTTGAGGGACTATACCCGTGTGGCGAAGGTGCTGGATATGCAGGCGGTATCGTATCGGCAGCCATCGATGGAGAAAGATGCGCAGAAGCTCTTGCCCATAAATACCTAAAACTTCAATAATATTTACCATGATCTCTTTTTGCCTTGCATTAGCAGCCTTGGTCGTAGGCTTCTTCACTTATGGAAAATTCGTAGAACGAATTTTCGGAGTAGAACCGGATAGAAAAACTCCGGCGATAGCCAATCCCGATGGAGTCGATTTCGTCCCATTGTCCGGCTGGAAGATTTTTATGATTCAATTCTTGAATATAGCAGGATTAGGCCCTATATTCGGGGCCATAATGGGTGCAAAATTCGGTGCGTCATCATTTCTTTGGATTGTTTTCGGGACTATTTTCGCCGGAGCTGTACACGACTTTATGGCTGGAATGATTTCTTTACGCCATAATGGAGAGAGTCTCCCCGAAACCATCGGACGTTACTTAGGCATTACGGCCAAACAGTTCATGCGTTTCTTTACTGTCGTACTCATGATCCTCGTTGGTGTCGTATTCGTCGCCGGACCGGCCGATCTGCTCGCCATGCTGACTCCGGAAAATTTAGATTCTACATTTTGGATTCTCATCATATTCGCCTATTATATCTTGGCAACCATGTTCCCGATCGATAAAATCATAGGCCGAATCTATCCTGTTTTCGCTGTTGCTCTCATTTTCATGGCAATCGGCATTCTTTTTATGCTATTCATTTCTTTTCCCGATATTCCGGAAATTACGGACGGACTTTCCAATAAATCTGTGGATCCCGAAAACAATCCCATATTTCCCATGTTGTTCATCAGCATTGCTTGTGGAGCCATATCGGGGTTCCATGCCACACAATCGCCGTTGATGGCACGCTGTATGACCAATGAACGACAAGGCCGTTATATCTTTTACGGAGCAATGGTTACCGAAGGTATAGTAGCCTTGATATGGGCAGCAGCGGCTACCTATTTTTTCACCCCCGAAGGCCAGGCATTTTTCAATGTAACCGAACCTGAAAAGATCAACGGAAATCCGGCCGTTATCGTCAACATCATATCCAAAGGGTGGTTGGGTCTCGTCGGAGGTGCTTTGGCGATTCTCGGCGTTGTTGCAGCCCCCATTACATCGGGAGATACAGCATTCCGTTCCGCCCGCCTTATTGTGGCAGATTTCCTACACATGGAACAACGGAGTATTTCCAAAAGACTTCTTATATGTATACCGCTTTTTCTTGTTGCCATACTCATTCTCATATATAATCTCTCCGATCCGGCCGGATTCGAAAAAATTTGGAGATATTTTGCATGGAGTAATCAAACACTGGCAGTATTTACCCTTTGGGCTATTACCATATATTTATCCCGAAAAGGAAAGCCTTATGGTATAACACTCATACCGGCACTTTTCATGATGGCAGTCGTGATTACATACATTCTTTTCGATCGTTCAGGTATAGCACTTCCCTACACAACATCGATCATTATATCAGTAATTGCAGCCGCCATATCCGCTATATATTTTTTCATATATCGATATAAGGAAAAACACTCGAAATAATACTTTTGACATGGTTTGTATCGATAAATTATTTGGCAAACAAAAAAATTACATTACCTTTGTCGCCTGAAAAACGGGGCGTAGCGCAGTCCGGTTAGCGCACCTGCTTTGGGAGCAGGGGGTCGCGAGTTCGAATCTCGCCACCCCGACTATCGAAAAAGAGATTGATAATCAAATATATAACGCGATTATCGATCTCTTTTCTTATTTATTTCTTCGTTAAAATATGACAAAAACATACCTCTTTTTGTCTCATTTGGTCTCGTTTTGTATATTTGTGTATCGGAAATGCGTGCAAAGATGCGTGCAAGTAAATAGGCGATATGGCAAGTATAAATTTTTATCTGGATACCCGTTCGACAAAAGGGGAATCGCCCTCTCCTCTGAAAATAGCTATACGGCATAAGCATAAGACTGCTTTCATATCTTTGGGTATATCTCTCATGCCCGAACAATATACTCTTTCTATTCGTTGATTCCGGTTTCTGTATTTGCGTTCTATAAAAAAAGCCGGTAGAAAACCGACTTTTCTATATCAAAATTCAAAAGATTTTTACTCCTTATCGGTATCGACACAAAGCAGACAGGGTGTCCGTCCCATTTTTTTTGCCGATGCCGATGAACATATTTTTACTTTCCCCCGGCACTGTTTCAATGCAGGACAATCCTTATCGGCATGATAAGTTGCTGCATAAGCACCCATACATAAGAATGTTATTTTCAATCGTACCGGAGGTTTTACTGCCGACAAACTTTGCCCACAAAAAAGCAAAATGACGATACACAGTACAGAGAATAATATGTATTTACTCCGTAACACGTTCATACACCATTCAATCGATAAATTTCACTTTACTCATGTCCCGGGGTTTAGCATCCGGAGACTCATCGGGATAGCCGACCCCTATCGCATAAAGCAATTCATAGTCGTCGGGAAGTTGTAACCGTTTCACATATTCGGCTGCTTCGGGGCTTTGCTTCATAAATGCCACCGGCCCACCGAGACAACAAGTCCCCAGTCCCAATGATTGTGCCGCTAAAATGATATTCTCCCCCATCAGACCGCAATCGACTTGCGCTGCTCCGTTTTTAGGAGAAGCAATAAATATTACGGCAGGCGCATTACGAAACATGTTTTTAAAATCGGCATCTTGTGCGACCTTAGGGTTGGCAGCTTTGTATACAGCCGAAATTCCATCGATGTAAGAAGCATTATCGACAACACGCACCTGCCATTGTTGTCGATTCACGGCATTGGGTGCATTAACTCCGCATTCGACCAACGTCTGCAATATATCACGGGAAACCGGTTTATCTTGGTATTTCCTGATACTTCTTCGTTCCATAATAGTCTTTATCACGGCGTTTTCAAAGCCGTTGTTCTCCTTTTTTTCATTGGAAGAAACCGCGCAAGAAGACACGATAGCTGTGATACACACAAGTCCAAACCATTTATTTACTTTCATATTGTATTATTTATATTGTAAAACAAGTCCCATTACTTCGTCTTTTTTATCATTGTAAAAAAAGAGTCGGGTTTTATCTGCGTCCTTTTTAATCGAGTATGTCGTAGTTTCATTAAATGCTCTCATAATATCTGCCTCCGATGGAGAGTCGGGACATGCCATCATAGTCGTAGCCAAATTTTTCAATACGACAGTCTTCCCGTCTGAAACAGAATAAGGCCCGAAAAAACGATTACAACCATTACAACCCGCCACTCTCATTTCCTTAGTGTCGAATGTTATCATCGCCGTATCGGCCACAATCACAGGTTGACCGTATGCCGTTTCTATAATCCAAGAACCCTCCAATGAAACGGGCTCTGTGTTACACGCCGTGAGTAACATAAAAAAAGCTCCCACGGCAAAAAATAAAAGTTTTTTCATAATCTCTTTTTTATTGTACCCTCCATTTCAACAAATATACAAAAAAAAACAAATACCCCAAGCAACATAATGTCAATTATTGCATAAATTTCATAATCGATTATCGATTTAAACACGCTTTTTATTTCATTTTCAATTATTTATTTATCGATATTTATTCTTTTCCGGTAAAAGAGAAAGAATATTTTGAGTATGACAAACGATTTTTCTACCTTTGTTTTCTCTAAAAAAAGAAACGAGAATATGGAAGATGATATAAAGAAAGCCTGCGAAATAATGGAGAACGGAGGTATTATCTTATATCCGACTGATACCATTTGGGGCATCGGGTGCGACGCAACGAATGAAGATGCAGTAAAACGTGTCTATGAAATTAAAAAACGTATCGATAGCAAGGCTTTGATCGTTTTGGTCGACAAGCCGGCAAAAGTCGACTTTTATGTACGGGAAGTACCCGAAATTGCTTGGGATCTCATCGATGTGGCAGACAAACCGTTGACTATCGTATATCCCAACGCCCGAAATTTGGCTGCAAATGTTTTGGCCAATGACGGCAGCGTCGGCATACGTATTACACAAGAAACTTTTTCCCGCAAATTGTGTGAACGTTTCCGCAAAGCGATTGTCTCGACTTCGGCCAATATCAGCGGTCAACCTGCCCCGACCAACTTCAACGAAATAAGCGATGAAATAAAACAAGCCGTCGACTATGTGGTAACCTACCGGCAAGATGACCCTTCCAAACCTTCGCCATCGAGTGTCATATGGATCGGAGAAGGTGGAGTCATAAAAATATTGAGACCTTGAAATGAATACCAAACGACAAGTAGCCCAATATATCATCAGTGATTTGGTATCGACCAATATAGGATGGCTTTTATTCAACATATTTCGATACTATCTGTTACCGATAAATAAAGAAATAGAATCTTTATCGGTCTACTTGTCTTATCATAAAATTATCGAAGGACAGATATTATTCCCCATTTTATTTTTGGGTATATTTTATTTGTCGGGATATTATAACCAGCCATTTCTGAAATCGCGCCTCGAAGAGTTTTTCACTACTCTATATTCCTTGCTGATCGGGACATTGATTATTTTCTTCATCGCCATTATCAACGACCTTTCCTATGGCGATTACGGATATAGCGCATTCATAGGTATTTTTGTCATACTATTTGCTTGTGTATATCCTTGCCGCGCAATCATTACCGGATATGCGACCCGGCAAATACACTCGGGAAGATGGGGATATAATACTCTTATTATCGGCGCAGGTAAAAATGCACATGCACTAGCTCGCGAAATAAATCGACAAAATCAATCTCCGGGTTTCCGTCTAATCGGATACATAAAAAACGAAAGCGATACGACACAAAATCCGTCGGACGACCTTCCCCAATTCCAGCCGGAATATTTATCCGATATTATTCGGAATAAACGTATAAAACGGCTGATCGTGGCCCTCGACAAAAACGATTGGCGTTCAATACAAAAAGAGACGAATATTTTATACGGATATGACTTGCCCATATTGGTCTCGACCGATAATTATGAGACACTTTTCTCTCGCGTGAAAATGACGAATATTCTCGGGACACCACTTATCGACATTACAACGTGTGCACTATCGGAAAGCCAGAAAAATATCAAGAGACTATGTGATATCCTATTCTCATCCATAGCACTTGTTTTGCTCTTGCCGATATTCCTCTTTATCGCAATAGCTATAAAACTCACATCGACAGGGAATATTTTTTATAAACAAAAACGGGTAGGTCTGCGGAGAAAAGATTTTACGCTATACAAATTCAGAAGTATGATTTCCGATGCCGAAAACGGGACACCGACACTGTCGAGCGAAAATGATCCCCGCATCACCCCTATCGGAAAATTCCTGAGAAAATACCGCCTCGACGAGTTGCCCCAATTTTGGAATATTCTCAAAGGGGATATGTCTCTGGTCGGTCCTCGACCCGAAAGACGTTATTACGTCGAACAGCTTTTGCTACAAGTTCCCCATTACAGTCTCATACATCAGCTACGACCGGGACTTACGTCTTGGGGAATGGTGAAATACGGATATGCCCGTAATGTCGAAGAGATGGCCGAAAGGCTCAAATACGAGATGCTTTATCTCGAAAATATTTCCCTGATTCTCGATTTGAAAATTATAATTTACACGATAAAGACGGTTTTTACCGGGAAAGGTATTTAAATAAATGAAACAAGACTTGTTTCTGAAAATTCTCGTGTGGCGAGAAAAACATATCAAGGAAAAAGATTTTATCTTGATATTAAGCTTTTTCATCGGACTTTTGGGGGCGGTGGCCGCCCTCGTGCTGAAAGAAGCCATACATTTGATACAAAAAATCCTTACCGACCATTTCTCGATAGACGGGGCAAACTATTTGTACCTCCTATACCCGATTATCGGTATAGGACTATCTTGGCTTTATGTGCACTATATCGTAAAAGATGACATAAGCCACGGTGTTACAAGAGTTTTATATGCTATTTCACAGCGCAAAAGCCGATTGAAACCCCATAATATGTACAGTTCGGTGGTTGCCAGTTCCATCACCATCGGTTTCGGTGGATCGGTAGGAGCCGAAGCTCCTATCGTATACACGGGCGCAGCTATCGGGTCAAACTTGGGGAAACTTTTCCGGCTCGACCCGCGTACCCTCATGCTACTGGTTGGGTGCGGCGCAGCTGCCGGAATCGCAGGAATTTTCAAAGCCCCATTTGCAGGACTGCTTTTCACGATAGAAGTTTTGATGATAGACCTCACAGCGACTTCCATCATGCCCCTTATCGTAGCTTCGGCCACAGCAGCCACAGTTACTTATATTGTTTCGGGTGGAGACGCTCAATTTGCAATCGACCATGCCGAGGCATTCTCGTATGACCGACTTCCTTACGTCTTTTTATTAGGCATTTGTTGTGGGTTTGTTTCTCTCTATTTCACACGAATGATATATTTCCTCGAAGGTATATTCAAAAAAATGAAAAAGCCGATTTGGAAATTTCTTTTAGGATCGATTATTCTCAGCACGACCATATTCGTTTTCCCCCCACTATACGGTGAAGGATATGATTCCATTATAAAGCTATTGGGTGGACATGCCGATACCATTACCGATGAAAGTTTCTTCTACGCATGGAAAGACAATTTCGGCGTGTTGGCTCTATTTCTCGCTCTTATAGTCCTTTTCAAGGTATTCGCTACGGCAGCAACCAATGGTGGTGGCGGTGTAGGCGGAACATTCGCTCCCAGTTTGTATGTTGGTTGCATCTTCGGCTTTCTGTTCGCTTTTTTAGTCAACCATTTCAATCCCTTTGCGGTTTCATTATCCACAACCAACTTTGCTCTTATGGGTATGGCCGGAGTCATGTCCGGGGTCATGCATGCCCCATTGATGGCTCTATTCCTCACCGCCGAACTGACCGGTAGTTATGATTTGTTTCTACCCTTAATGATAACCTCGGCCGTAGCTTTTTGGACCATTAGAATGTTTGAATCCCACAGTATCTATACACTACGTTTAGCTCAAAAAGGAGAGCTAATTACTCACCACAAAGATAAAGCTGTACTTACACTCTTAAAAGTAGACAGTGTCATAGAAACTGATTTTTTACCGGTTCAACCCGATATGACCCTCGGAGACATGGTAAAAGTCATCTCCAAATCTCATCGAAACATTTTTCCGGTGCTGGATCAAGACGGAACAATGCTCGGCATCGTTCTACTCGATGATATACGGAATATTATGTTCAGAACAGAATTGTATGATCGTTTTAAAGTTAGAACATTCATGACGATTCCTCCCGGGAAAATCGAAATCGGAATGCCAATGGAACAAGTCATGAAAATTTTTGACGAAACAAATGCATGGAACTTACCCGTCGTCGATGAACAAGGCAAATACATAGGATTTGTTTCGAAGTCGAAAATATTCAATTCTTACCGTCGTGTTCTAGTACATTTCTCACAAGACTAAAAAAACAAGTATGAAAAAAGAAAATCTGCGTATCGTATATATGGGAACCCCCGATTTTGCCGTAGAAAGCCTCAAACGATTGGTGGAAAAAGGTTATAATATCGTAGGGGTCATCACCATGCCCGACAAGCCGGCCGGCCGAGGTCATAAAATACAATTTTCTCCGGTCAAACAATATGCTTTATCTCAAAATCTCCCGATTCTCCAACCCGAAAAGCTGAAAGACGAGAACTTCTTGACAGTTTTACGCGAATGGAAAGCCGACCTGCAAATTGTTGTTGCATTCCGCATGCTTCCCGAAGTCGTATGGAACATGCCCCGATTGGGAACATTCAACTTACACGCTTCCCTCTTGCCGCAATACCGGGGTGCTGCACCCATAAACTGGGCCATTATCAACGGCGACACAATGACCGGGGCAACAACTTTCTTTCTCTCCCATGCCATAGATACGGGAGGCATCATCATGCAACGTACCTTACCTATCGCACCCGAAGACAATGCCGGAACGATACATGATAAACTGATGATTTTGGGAGCTGACATGGTTACCGATACGGTCGACGAAATCTTGGAAGGGAATATATCTTGCATCGAACAGGATAGTATAGAAACACAAGAACCGCTGCGACAGGCTCCTAAAATTTTTAAAGAAGATTGTCATATCGATTGGAATCGACCGGCCCGATATATACACGATTTTGTCCGGGGCCTTTCTCCTTATCCCGCCGCTTGGTGCGAATGGAAAGACGACACGAATATCTATTCTCCTATAAAAATATTCCAAACGGAAATAGCAGAAGAGAAAACAAATGATCTACCGGCCGGAACAATCCGCACCGATGGAAAAACGTATATCGAAATCAAATGCGGACAAGACGCCCTGCGCATATTATCCCTGCAATTACCCGGGAAAAAAAGACTGACCGTAGAAGAATTGCTTCGAGGCTTTTCTTTGAACAATTCATTTATAAGCATATAAAACAAAGACAGGGTATCCTTTAAAGGATACCCTGTCTTTGTTTAAAAAATACCAAATTACCACTTATATCGATCCCAATCTATTCCTTCTTTTAACGGTTTTGCCGGCAGTCCTCCATATATCGTATTGGATTTCTCCAAAACACCCGAAACGACAGCACTGTTAGCAATAACACAAGAATGAGCGATTCGACTGCCTTTTAAAACTCTCGTATGGGCAGCTAACCACACGTGATTCCCTATGACAACAGGTTGTGCATAATTTATTCGCTTTTGGCTACTTATATCAATGACCGTATGACTATCACCATTCCTGATCTCTATGTCATCGGAAAACATACAATCATCACCTATCACTATTTTCTCGCCCTCTGTAGATGCTATATGGCCACCTTCCATCGTAAAATCTTTTCCCACAACAATAGTGCTGTTATCATCTTGTAACCAAAATTGTGTGTTTGAAACGATAGTACTCCCTTCTCCGATTTCCAGCACACAATTATTCCCCAAAAGAATTATTTGACAATTATTCAACCGCGCTTTTCGCCCCAAAACGATGGTATTATTAGAACCTTTAATACGAAATTCAACTCGATTTAAAAATACACCTTTCTTCCGGATTTTATTATTTCCAAAAGTATACTTCCAACTATTATTGCAATGCAGCAAGTTATACACCCATGCTGCAAAATCCATTATTCTTGGATTTTTCTTTATTATATCTTTTAACATAAAAACAATTTTTACACATAATTACTTCCATGCAAAGATATAAATCATATTAAGGTTAAGAGATTTATTTTAGAGAAAAATTCACTTATTTATCTTTTTGAAGAATAGAAACAATATATCCCTAGTTATTGCCCGATAGAAAGATAAATAAACCCGAGTTTCTTCAACTCTTCTGCTTCATAGATGTTACGCCCGTCTATGATGAGCGGTGTTTTCATCGCTTTTTTTATAATACCCCAACTCGGCATACGGAATTGTTTCCATTCCGTATGTAACAATAACGCGTCCGCTTCCAAAACAGCTTCATACATATCCGCTGCATATTCTACGCTATTTCCTATCCGACGACGGCACTCTTCCATCGATACCGGATCATACACTTTCACTCGACACCCCGAATCCTGTAACAAGCGTATTGTAACCAATGATGTCGCTTCCCGCATGTCATCGGTTTCCGGTTTGAACGATAATCCCCAGAGTGCGATCGTCTTACCTGACAAATCGCCATTGTAGTATCTCTCCAATTTCCGGTAAAGAACTCGCTTTTGTGCCTCATTTACCTCTTCTACGGCCCGCAATACTTTCATCGTGTATCCGGCTTTCTCAGCTGTCCTGATCAATGCCTTGACATCTTTCGGAAAACAGCTCCCTCCGTATCCGCACCCGGGATAGAGAAACTTCGAGCCGATACGGCTGTCGCTCCCTATGCCTTTGCGGACCATGTTCACGTCGGCTCCTACCAATTCGCATAGATTGGCAATGTCGTTCATGAACGAGATACGGGTGGCCAGCATAGAATTGGCTGCGTACTTGATCATCTCGGCTGAGGGTATATCGGTAAAAATGACCCGAAAATTATTCAGCAGAAAAGGGCGATACAGACGACTCATCTTCTCGCGCGCCTGCTCGCTTTCTACTCCTACTACCACGCGGTCGGGAGACATGAAGTCTTTTATGGCGGCTCCTTCTTTGAGAAACTCCGGATTGGAGGCCACATCAAAGGGGATATTCTCGCCTCGTTTCTCCAATTCTTCTTCTATGGCTTTCTTTACTTTCCGGGCCGTCCCCACGGGTACGGTGCTCTTGGTAACCAATATGGTGTATTTCTTGATATGCCGACCGAATGTGCGAGCTACCGACAATACATATTGAAGGTCGGCACTGCCGTCTTCGTCGGGGGGAGTGCCGACCGCAGAAAAGACGATTTCCACTTCGTCGATGCATTGGGCCAAATCGGTCGTGAAATGCAACCGTCCTTCCCGGGTATTGCGTAAAACCAATTCGTCGAGTCCCGGCTCATAGATGGGTATTTTCCCTTGTAACAACCCTTCTATCTTATTCGCGTCTACATCTACGCAGGTTACATCTATACCCATCTCGGCGAAGCATGTCCCCGAGACCAACCCTACATATCCTGTCCCTACTATCGCTATCTTCATTTCGTTACCGTAGTTTATACTGCGTTCTCATCGCCTTTCAATAAGAGAACAAAGGTGAGAAATATTATTTTCAAATCCAATAAGATATTCCAGTTTTCGATATACCAAATGTCGTATTCGACCCTTTTTTCCATTTGCCACAATTCCCGAGTTTCTCCCCTGTAACCGTTGATCTGAGCCCAACCGGTAAGACCCGGTTTCACAAAATGGCGTACCATATATTTTTCTATAATGGCAGAATAATCTCGGGTATGCTTCAACATATGCGGTCGCGGTCCGACAAAGGACATATCTCCTCTTAAAATATTAAAAATTTGCGGCAGTTCATCGAGGCTGGTTTTACGTAAAAAATGTCCGATACGCGTAATACGCGGATCATTGGCTGTCGCTTGTAATTTATCAGCGTCTACATTAATACGCATTGTCCTAAACTTCAAACAATTAAATTCTTTTCCCATGTATCCGGTACGCTTCTGCCGAAAAAGGATCGGACCCGGAGAAGACAACTTTACCATGAATGCTATCGGCAAATACCATATAGGAGCCGACAAAGTAATGAATAAAGACAAAAGGAAGTCGAAAAGTCGTTTCACACATCGACCTGTCCACCTTTGCAACGGTTCTTTACAAATCGAGAGCAAAGGCATATTCCCCATTATCTGATAATGCAACCGTCGAGGTATATACTGTGATATTTCCGGCAAAATAAAGAAACGGATTCCATTTTGTTCCGAGAAATACAACAAGTCTATAATCTCTGCCTTTTCCTTATCGGGTAATGCGCAATATATTTCATCGACTTGATTATCGATACAAAACTCCCCGACCGCTCCTATGTTTCCTCTAAACTGCGGAACGGATTTCTCAAAAGAGATATCATTATCGAAAAAGCCCAAGAAACGGAAACCATATCCTGCATCGGACTGCAATTCATTATACAAAGAAATCCCGGATGTACCTGCACCGACAATAACGACACGCTTGAAATTATATCCGCGACTACGAATATATCGAAGTATCCGGTTCGATAACAACCACCAAAGATTCAAGAAACAAAAGAAAAAAGCAAAAAGCAGTAACAACCTCGTCGAATCGACATAGACTCTCACACATGCCATACATGCCGAAAACACCAAAAAGGAGAAAAAAACCGACTCCGATGCTATCAGCAGCAATCGGTCGACATACACGATACGCATATTATGTACGTACCTGAAAAAAAAGGCTATGGGTAGATATGACAAATTCAATAAAAGACAAACGATTCTTCTCGAAAAAACATCAGAAAAGGTCTCGGGATAAAAATATAATAAAAACAAAAAGGCGACATTGAGACACACAAAGTCGCCTAAGGTTATTAGTTTACTAATCAAATGTCCATAACCTTTCCTTATCATAATAATAGGTTTTATGATATGATAACGAAAAATACGATACGGATATTATACCGTATTACTGTAATTTTTCATCGATCAGCCCTATTTTTTGGGCGACCAGCTGCATATCATCTTTTAATTTTTCAATCTTCCGTTCCAAATCCTCTATCATTTTATTTCCCGATTTGGAAGAAACATTGAGAAAACCCATATTATTCTGATAGGTTTGCAAATTATTTTTCAGACCTTCATAGACCCGCATCAGCCTTTCTCGTTCACGATAAAGTTTGTTTTGGGCCTGATCGGAAGAAGCCAATTCCTCAACCGTATTACTGAACGCATCCAATCGATTCCGAGTCTCTTTCATGTTCCAGCGTTTGAAATGAGAATCGAGAGCCGTTTGATATTGTTTACGCAACTTATCTTTTTCTTTAAAAGGAACATGACCTATCGCAGCCCATTCAGCCATCAATGCTCTGACCTGTGTCAATCCTTCGTTTTTGTCCAATGCCTCGTCTATGGCATTCAATTTTTCGATGACAGCTTGTTTGGCCACCAAATTATCCTGTTCTTCGCTTCTCTTCGAGGCAAATTCCTGCTTCTTTCGTTCAAAAAAGTAATCACAAGCCTCTGTAAATCGTTTCCATACGGCATCGGAATATTTGCGGGGAACAGCCCCTATCGTACGCCACTCTTTTTGGAGTTGTGTCAACTTATCCGAAACAGCACGCCAATCCGTACTCTCTTTCAAAGCCTCAGCCTGTTCACACAAAGCTCTTTTCTTTTCAAGATTAACAGACATAGTATCTTTAACCGATTTATAATAATCGGCCTTACGGGAGAAAAACAAATCGCAGGATTTTCTGAATCGCTCGAACAACTGTGTATTTACCTTCCGAGATGCAAACCCGACAGCTTTCCATCGTTCCTGCATATCCAAAACGCTTTTAGTCTTTTCCTCCCACGCAGAGAATGACTGCAAAGAAGACAAATCGATAGCTTCTATCTCCTCACATAAAGCAATCTTCGACTGCTCATTGGCCTGTTCCGTAGCTTTTATCGTCTCGAAGTATTGCTGATGTCGTTTATTGATAACAGTCGATGCCTCTTTGAAACGATTCCATATCTCTTCACGCATTTCCTTCGCAACCGGTCCGATACCACGCCATTCCTCGTGAAGGCTCTGCAATGTTTTAAACGCATCTAATATATCGGTATTCTCAGCGAGAGCTTCCGCTTGTTCGCAAAGAGAAATTTTTTGTTCGAGATTTTTCTTGAAATCATAATCCCTCAACTCCTTGTGTATCTTCAACAAATCATAGAAGTTCTCGCTGTATGTCTGAAAATTTTTCCACAATTCACTGACTGCCGATGCCGGGACATTCACAATTTCTTTAAACGCCTGTTGCTTCTCCTTGAAATCATTATAATATTTACCGATATTATCCGGGTCTTGAAGATACCCTTTAATTTCTTCGAGAATAGCGTGTTTACGCGTTAAATTTTCTTCTTTTTCCTTCTCTAAGGCCACTATATACGCCGCCTTTTTCTCTTTGAATACATTTAAAAGGCTTTTTAAAGTATCTTCCAAAGAATCAAACGGTATTTGGAACTCTCCTTTTTCTCCGTCTGTTTTTTCATCATATTTCCGATGAGCTTCTTCTATTTCATTTTTCCGTTGCTTATAATACAACTGCTTCAATGTGTCTATCTCATCTTTTACTTCTTCGACAGGCATTTCCAAAAGCACCTTGATACGTTCTATAACCTGCTCCCGGGAACAAATGCCCGAAACAGAATCTGAACGTACCGACTCCGAATCGGAAGGTGTTGTTTCACATACCGACTCCGGAGAATCCGCAGAAGAGGACACTGCATTATCCGTTATCACATTATTATCAGTAGTATTTGTCGTATTTTTTCCCAGTACGCTATCTTCCGAAGAAAGAATATCTTGAGGTTCCATTATACAAAAGTTTAAATAAGAAGTATTTTTGTCTTACAAAACAAAGAAAAATTTTCGGTTATTCATAACAAATTCCGGCATTTTTTCGCTTGAAAAGATATTTTACGCTTTTTTCTGACGTTTTCTCCTACTCATAGATTTCAATGCAACCAAAACCAAGACTTATCTTATCGCCCAGTCCTGTGTTATGTATGAGCTGTTGCAAGACCGGATGCAACGTAAGTCTGAATTTGCACATATAACCTATGACCTTAGATTCTTCTCTCGTAAACCGCTTTATAAATATACCTTTACGCTTAGGCGGAGCTATCAGTTCAAATTTAAAATTGCTTTCATACGGGAAATCTTTTCCGTAAAAATACCGATATTTTTCCAATATCGTATGTAGTAACAGCTCTTCATAGTCGGGAGATTCAGGACCGATATATTCGAAACTGCGATTTGCTCTCATACAGGAAACGACAATAGGCGACAAAGACAAATATGTCATTGTCTCGGTGTATTCCACCGGTTCACTTTTATAAATTTCATCTATCTTGAAAGCAACCTGAGACTTCCGGTCTCCAACCAATATATCTCTTCCCTGGAAGGCTCTTCTTATAAATTCCTCGCTTCCCCGCTCAGGTAAGGTCGAAATCCATAACTGTACCCTTTTGGCCAAGACATACAGACGGTCTTCTTCCACCTTTATCTTGGGGATATAGAAATTCGATACCGACAACAGTTTATACCGTGTATTCATTTCTGGCAAAAAACCATTCATACCCAGCCATTGCTCGTAAGCCCCTCTGTCTTCTGTCAAAATTCTGTGTACACACGACGATAATTCATACTGATAACTTACCGGCAAAATATTTCCCGCCAGCTCCGTCTGTACAGATAGCACTAATTTAAATCGCATAATTTTTTATCCTCCTTACATGTAAGTTTTATCTTACGTTTTTCATCAAATCCATATTGTGCTGTATTCAACAACTGTTTCGAGCTTTGTAATACAACGTAGACATATTATTGGCTCTAAATACCGCTTGTGCCGTCTTTTGCAATGATTCCGGCGTTATACTATAATATTTCTCGACTTCCCGATCTATCGATTCGGCAGCGTCTATCAACTCGAAATAAGATAAATTCGCAGCCTTGTCGACATAACTCAAATTTGAAAAAAGATACCCCGTCTCAAACTTATGCACCATTTTACTGATTTCCTGTTCCGAGGCAGGTTCCCGGCAAAGCTGGTTCAACTCCTCCTCTATGGCTTCATCGGCCTGTTGCAACGAGATACCAGGGTTCAATCGGCCGTTTATCAAAAAAAGACCCGCGTCAATATCTCCCGTTATACTCGCATCTATACTGGAAAAAAGCTGCTTTTCCATAACCAAATGGCGGAACAAACGGGAAGAACGGCCATTTGACAGTATGTCCGACATCAAATCACAATTCTGATAATCGGCATCGCATCTTCGCCCCATATGATAAGCTTTCACAATAGCACTCGAAGGGACGTCTCTGACAATTTCTTTATAGCGAGGTGCTGTCTGCTCCGGCTCAGGCAAAATGCACCGTGGGGCTATATCTCTTTTCTCAATGGGAGAAAACCACTTTTCGGATAAGCGTAAAGCCTCTTCAAAAGAAATATCCCCGACCACTGCCAAAATTGCATTATTGGGAGCATAATGGTTATAAAAAAAAGATTTGACATCTTCGAGCGTAGCTTTCTCTATATGGCGTATATCCCGACCTATCACCGGCCAGCGGTAAGGGTGTTCCCGATAAGCCAATTCCCGTATAACGGCTGGAATATCTCCATAAGGCTGATTCAATGTCCGTTGCTTAAACTCTTCTATAACGACAGCCTTTTGTACATCAAGGCTATGCTGAGAAAAATCCAATCCCAACATTCGGTCGGATTCCAACCAAAAAGCTGTCTCTACGTTTTGTCGGGGAACTATCGTATAATAATTTGTAATGTCATTACTCGTCCACGCATTGTTTTCACCTCCGGCCTTTTGCAACGCCGTATCGAAATCGGGGACATGAAGCGACCCGCCAAACATAAGATGCTCAAAAAGATGTGCAAAACCCGTACAATCCGGAGACTCGTCCCGAGCCCCCACATCATACAACAGATTTATAGCGACCATTCGCGTATTGCAATCGGTATGATGCAACAATCTCAATCCATTGGAAAATTGATATTTATTTACGGTTATCACTTATCTTCAATCCAAAACTTTCATGCTCATTTTTATATCATGTTCCGGCCTGTCTCCACTACGAGTCGGGACAGATTGAATCCGATCCAAAACATCAAGCCCTTCGACCACCTCTCCGAAAACCGTATAATCTCCGTCCAAATGCGGAGTTCCGCCGATTGTCGTATAGGCCAGCTTCTGCTCGGGAGAAAAACGTACGGCCCCGTCTTTCTTCATAATCTCTTTCGTTTCTTTTATGAGATTATCCTGCAATTCCGATAATGCGACCTGATTTCTCTCCAAACGGTATTGCATAATATCTTTGCGGTGGCTCGATAACAACGATTGGAATACCATTTCCTCTTTTCGCCGTGTCAATTGCTGCTCCATCGAGGCCAACTGACCATCGGTAAAAATAGTTCCGGTAACGATATAAAACTGCGATCCCGAAGATTCTTTTCGTGGATTTACATTATCTCCTTGCCGGGCTGCCGCCAATGCTCCTTTTTTATGGAAATGAGACGGTGTGAATTCTGCCGGAATCGTATACCCGGGTCCGCCTGTACCCAAAGATTGCTCGGGCCCGGCCTGCCGGGAATCGGGATCGCCTCCTTGTATCATAAAGTCTTTTATCACTCTATGAAATAATAAATCCTCATAAAAACCACTGTTCACCAACTTAATGAAATTGTCTCTATGCCCCGGAGTATCATTATACAACTTCACAACAATTTCTCCAAGATCGGTTTTTATCGACACATATGTATGAGTTTTATCACGCATGGTACAAGACGACATAAGGTGGGTTCTATCAATTCCATTTTTTATTTCTTGCATAAGACAGCAGAACCC
>ERZ779885.1597-NODE-1597-length-22688-cov-10.229665_pt1 | contig 22688 bp, 15 predicted proteins | sample MGYA00511554_ERZ779885 | MGnify/ENA primary metagenome ERZ779885 (study PRJEB29588, sample SAMEA2160998) | human gut metagenome | biome: human gut; feature: human-associated habitat; material: faeces | place: Denmark | collected 2008/2010 ... | reverse complement strand
AGAACAATGTGACTTTCAACACCAACGAGGATTTCCGCAGCCAGTTCAATTCCGATTGGGCGGGTAAGCTCCTTATCGTGGTGGATGAGGTGTTGCTCAACCGCAGGGAGGACAGCGAACGGTTGAAAAACCTCAGCACTACCTTATCCTACAAGGTGGAAGCCAAAGGCAAAGACCGTGACGAGATTGCATTCTTCGCCAAATTCGTGCTGTGCTCCAACAACGAGTATCTGCCCGTAATCATAGATGCAGGGGAAACACGCTATTGGGTGCGCAAGATAGACCGCTTGCAGTCCGATGACACCGACTTCCTGCAAAAACTGAAAGCGGAGATACCCGCCTTTCTCCATTTCCTGCAATACAGACAGCTATCCACCGATAAGGAAAGCCGGATGTGGTTCAACCCCACATTGCTGCATACAGAAGCCTTGCAGAAGATTATCCGCAGCAACCGCAACCGATTGGAGATAGAGATGCACGAACTTGTCCTTGACATCATGGACAGTGTCGGCACGGATACATTCTCTTTCTGTTACAGCGACATTCTTCTTTTGCTGGTACACTCACAGGTAAAGGTGGAGAAACACCAAGTCCGAAAAGTGTTGCAGGAATGTTGGAAACTGACCCCTGCGCCAAACGGACTGACTTATACCACCTACCAGTTCAACTGCAATCGGGAGTGTCGGTATGAGCCGATAAGGAGAGTGGGACGCTTCTACACCGTCACAAGGGAGCAACTTGAATCCCTGTAATATTATCATTTTTCTGTTGAATTGTTGAATATGGGTATAAATACACTGACAATAAACGATATACATTCTCAACAAAATCTCAACAAGCCAAAAGAGAAGTTGAGAGACCACCGACACCCGTTTGTTGATTTTTCTTTTGGCGAGTGGTTTGTTGAGAAGATGTTGAGAGGTTACGAGGCTGTATATAAATATATTACATTGACAATTCATCAAATCAACAAATTTTCATCAACTTCAAAACCATATGTAATATGACAATCCAAGATGTAAAGCAAATCAAACTGGCAGACTATCTGCAAAGTCTGGGCTATACGCCTGTAAAGCAACAAGGCAGGAACCTGTGGTACAAATCACCGTTACGGGAAGAAACGGACGCATCGTTCAAGGTAAACACCGAGCTTGAAAAATGGTACGACTTCGGCATCGGCAAAGGCGGTAATATCATTGCATTGGCAGCGGAACTCTACCGTTCGGAAGATGTAGCCTATCTGCTGAAACGCATAGAGGAGCAGACAGCATACATCCGCCCTGCATCGTTCTCTTTTGGCAGACAGCATTCCGACAATCAGCCTTATCAGGGATTAAGGGTTGGTGAGTTGTCCTCTCCTGCTCTTATAGCCTATCTGCAAGAAAGGGGAATAAACATCGGACTTGCCAAAAGAGAATGCAGGGAGCTTCGGTTTATGAATGCCGACAAACCCTATTTTGCCATCGGCTTTCCGAACATGGCAGGAGGATATGAAGTGCGCAACAGATACTTCAAGGGATGTGTCGCCCCGAAAGACATCACTCATATCCGACAGCAGGACGGACAACGATGTATGTGTTACCTGTTCGAGGGGTTCATGGATTACCTCTCATTCCTTACCATCCGAGTAAGAAACAATCCGCAACACCCGCGATTGGACACACAGGACTATGTCATACTGAACTCCGTTTCCAATCTTGCGAAAGCGGAAAGCTTATTGGAAACCTACACCCAAATCGGCTGTTTCCTTGACAACGACACGGCTGGACGGAGCACCTGCAAGAAGCTGAAAGAGAAGTTCGGGGAACGGATGCTTGACAAGTCAATGTACTATCGTGATTATAAGGACTTGAACGACTACCTGTGCGGTAAGCCCTTGTCCCAATCGGCAGAGCCGATAAAGGAGAAGAAGCAAGTCCAATCCGCAAGGCGGATGATGCAGCCACCGAAAAAGAAAGGGGGATTTCATCTGTAATATGCACGTCCGCTCTCCCAAGGTATTTAGACAGAAATACCATACCTCAATAGGGCGTTTTCTTCACGCATTACTCCGTAACGCTAAAAACACCCTATCGAGCCAAAGGGAAATCCCTTTGGAAACCCTGTGCAAACGAGAGCAGAAGCCAAACTCGTTTGGATTATGCCGAGTGCTGCAATGGTTCATTTGCATAATAAACCCTGTGAGCCGATGCCACAGGCAGAGAGAAGAAACATAACGATAACCGCAAAAACAGTAATGATATGGGATATTTTTCATTGGACATTAAGAAGGCAAAGGGTACATCGGACACCACGCAGTCCGACCATATAGAGAGAAAGATAATACCTAAAAACGCAGACCCGACAAGAACACATCTGAACAGGGTGCTTGTCGAATACCCTGATGGCGTTCACGGCAGGGATGAAGCGATTGCCCACAGGCTGAACACGGCAGGCATCAGACGGAAAATCACGCACGACCAAGTCCGCGTTGTCCGGGTGGTTTTGTCGGGTACGCACGAGGACATGATGAACATACAGGAAAAAGGAAAGCTCGACGAATGGTGCAACGACAGCATCCAATGGCTGCAAGCCACATTCGGCAAAGACAATGTGGTTGCCGCCCATCTGCACATGGACGAGAAGACTCCGCACATCCACGCAGCCGTTGTTCCTATCGTGACGGGTGAAAGGCGCAAAGCCAAGAAAGAACAGACGGACGGTAAGCGCAAGTACCGCAAGAAAACAAATTCCGTCCGTTTGTGTGCCGATGACCTGTTCAACCGCCAGACCCTGATTGCCTACCACGACAATTACGCAAGGGTGATGACGAAATACGGATTGCAACGTGGGGTACGGGGCTCGGAAGCACGGCACACTACCACCATGCAGTATTATCGGGACTTGAAAAAGAAAAATGAAACCCTTGAAACCGAAACCAGACTGTTACAGGAGAAGAAAGCCGAGGCGCAGGAGGAACTGAAACAGGTAAAAGCGGAAATCCGCACCGACAAGCTCAAAAGCGCAGCCACCGATACGGCAACCGCCCTTGCAAGCAGTGTGGGTTCTCTTTTCGGAAGTGGAAGAATGAAATCGTTGGAACGCAGGAACGAGGACTTGCAAGACCGCATCCTTGAACTTGAAGACGAAGCCCGACAACGGGAACGGCAACAAGCCGAACAGATACAGGAGATAAGAAACGCTTACGAGCAACAGCACCGCAAGCTGTCGGAGTTTACGGATTTTGTCAGACGCTATTTCCCGTATGTGGAGAAGCTGATGCCTGTAATAAACTTCCTGCGTGACCGATTGGGGTTCAATGACGGAATAATCAGAAGACTGTGCGAGTTCAAGGAGGTCGGGATAAAAGGCGAACTCTATTCTTCCGAATTTAACCGAAGTTTTGATACCCGACACTCCGTCTGTTCCATCAGACAGGACGAAAACGGTAGATTCGATTTCAAGATAGACGGGGTTTCACACGTGAACTGGTTCAGAAAGAAAATGAATGAGTTTAGAGAAGCTATCGGAATACCGAAACCAAGACAGAATAGGAGTATGAAACTGTAAATCAAAAAAATCCGTGATGTTTGAATGGCAGATCACGGATTTTTCTTACCTTTGTATCGGACTGAGGTAACTCTTTCCAAAACATATTAGATAAGAAAGAAGCGTTATGCGCATCAAGTATTTGGAAACGTAGGAAATTTTCAAATTGCATACTCAGATGGCATAGTGGTTCTCACGCTATAGCGTGGGCTGCTATTACTACATCTGTATGCAAGGTTTCCTACGACCTCCAAATAAAGACGTGGCTGTGCAGTTCACGCTTTATATATTTATAAGTAAGAATTATGGATTCAGAAAAAAAATGGGGTTGTATTGGATATGCCCTACTAGCACTTATAACTTGGGGACTTACTCAAGGTTTTAAAGTCGTATGCATAATTATAGGAATTTTAATAGCCATTCTTATAGCTTTTATATTTATATCAAATTTATCAACCAAGCGTTTAATAAAGAAATTTAAGCATCAAAAAGATATATATCCTAATGCATACTCTTTCTTTCGAAAAGAATTACGAATATTCCAGTCTGAAAACAATCTTACAAAACAAGATATAAATAAATTCCTCTCATTCCCTAAAGTTGAATGGGAAAAGAGAGAAAAGCTCGAATTGGAAAGAATACAACGAGAAAAGCAGGTATCAACTGAATATAATATGATTAAAGCCAACTATTCAGATGGACTTACTTGTTGGCAAAAAGAACATCCTTCTGCAAACAAATCAATAATAATAAGTAATATTACGGAAATAATAGATTTCGATAGGCGGCAAAAAGAGTTTTTAAGTACCGAAGAATGGGAAAAGGCACAAATAGCTTTTAGTAAGTTATGTCGTAGCAAAAAATCTACAACGCCACATTCTGGTTGCTATTTTTATAACATGAATTTTCAAAAAACCGACTATAAAGGAAATATCATACAAGGAGAATATCGCATATGGCAATTCTTTTTTTCAAGTTTTTGCACTGCAACCGATTTAGATTACACTCATTTTAAACAGACGCAAGAGAATAACATTAATATAGATAAATATAAGGAGGGAAAAATAAATACCCCTTCTTATATCAACATAGAGATTAGTAACTTTATAAAATCATTGGGTGTCCCTGTGCAAGTAATCGCATATGGGGCTGAATTCGATGAAAATCTTCAAGTTCAGTTTTTAACTCTTGATTTGGCTGTACTTGGATTTCAATCATGTGCTCTCCATCATATAGATGAATTATCTTCAAACTATGTTGTTATTATTGATGGAGTAACAACACAAGACTTGTTTGTAAAAAGATGCGAATCTGTAATACAGAAATTTAAGCATCAAAAGCCCTGTATTGTTTATATTTCTTTAATGAAAGAGTTTTCTCGGGAAGAGATGCAAAAACTCATTGATAAAAAGAACATAGAAGTGCAGCAACAAAAACAAATAAAAGATGAAATCAATTCTATTTCTAATGCATTAAAGTCTGCTGATATTGAGACGGCAAAAGAAAAAGTCAAGAAGGTTAAAGATTTTGCTTTGTCTAAAAGCGTAGATAAAGAATTGATAGATGTCATTTGCAAAACAGAGAAAAAAATAGAAAGTGATTATGCTGTTGGAGTGGTTGATGATTTTGATGTTCAATATGTTGATTATTTGATGCCATCAGTTGTCCAAGATAAGAGTAACTGGAAATATCCAGTAACTAAATATCCTGAAGATGGCTGTATTGTTTTTCCATACAGAAGAAAAGCTATAGCAAGAAGAGGGTTCAGTGAAGCTAAATTCCAAAATTATCTACAAGATACTTTCAGGGGATGTGATTTACTTATACTCGGTGATTGCAATATACTTCCTGTAGAAGATAACAGGCCTTTTGAACCAGATATAGCGATTATATGCAAAAAGCACCCATCTATAAGAATAGACATTGAAATAGACGAACCATATGCTGCATTTACACGAAAACCTATACATTATATAGGATGTGGAGATGATTTTCGTGATGCACTTCTGAATAATATCGGATGGATTGTTATTCGTTTTACTGAATATCAAGTTTTTTCCAATCCTAAGGGATGTGCGGCTTTTATAGCACAAGTTCTTCATTATATACAACCCTCTATGGTTTTACCAATCGATTTTCTCTCATGTTCTACTCCAAAGGAAATTGAACGATGGACAGAAATCGAAGCCAAAGTTATGGCAAGTGAAAATACTCGCGAGAAATACTTGAACCATGAATTTGGTATTGTTGACAATGAGAAACTTGAAATTGCAGACATAACACAAACGGAAAAAGAAAGGGTTTGTGCCAAGAGAATGAAACCATTGGTGTTTTCTTCAAATAGAAAAGTAAACTATAAAATAGGAGAACCTGTTTTTTGCGAAAAAGACGTTCATATTCAATTCTATCCACAAGAACATATTTATCTATATGATGGACAGGAACAATTTATTCCTGTCAGCAGTGTGATATCTTGTTTCTTTAAGCCATTTGATTCATACTATTGGTCAGAATATAAAGCTAATCAACGAAATATATCACAAGGACAGATTCTTGAAGAATGGGATTCAAAAGGTGCGTGTTCACGTGATGTCGGAACTTTTATGCACCAACAAATAGAAAACTATTATAAGGGACTTCCATATCAACAAGAATTCTCTTTCAAATATGACGGAAAATATGTTCACATAGAAGAACAAATTTCTCTTGAACTTGAATATATGCAATTCATAGAGTTTCTCGAAAACCACAAATTTAAACCGTTTAGAACAGAATGGGCTATATATGATGACGAACTAAAAATTGCTGGTACAATAGATATGATACATAAACGTGGAGATGTTTTTGACATATATGATTGGAAACGTAGTCATCGCATTGTCGATTTTTGGGGTAAACCGATTGCGGTAAACAACTATGGCGAGAAAGGGTTAGGTGAACTCAATCAAATTGAGGATACGCCATATTGGCATTATTGTATTCAACAGAACCTATATCGCTATATTCTCGAAAGAAATTATGACATAATTATCGAAAAGATGTATCTTGTGGTTTTCTGTGATGATACAAATGAATACAGAAAATTGGAAGTGCCACGTATGGATGAAGTCATAATTTCTATAGTAAAATCCTGTAAGAACGGGACTGTTAAGAAGCGGTTGATAACATTACAGGGAGAAAATCTATCATAACATTGATAATTAAGTTTTTTGTATGGAAGATAATTATTACATCAAAACTCTCCTTGAGAAAATTGAGTCTGCTGACCCAAAATCGTTCAGTCAATTTGCACATGAACATCCCATTTGTTTTCAAGAGAAAAAGGGCAATTGGCTCTTTCCTATGATGTTTGATTTTTATGTGAATAAAATACACAATGAGTATATCATATCTTTACTTAAAGAGTTGGGACTGTATCTACACAATAAATGTAAGAATTATGAAATGTCTGAAATTACTATGATTGATAGAAGTTTGTGCATAGATGATTCGTTTGTGGATAATTATGTCCTCAAAGTTCAAAATGCACAAAATGACAAGCCTAAATTCAAAGATTTAAATTCTCCTTGGCGTACAAGGGGAATTTCATTAGCATTATATGAAATTCCTACTTTTGTATTAAATTCTATCATATTTGAATTTAAAGATACAGAGCATCCATATATACTTGCTGATATAGCAGGTATGTATATGTATGGGCAAAAGTTCGAAGAAGGGCTAAATTATCTTTATCGAAGTATAAATCAACTTGCAATGTTCCCGAATCGATATTGGAATAGTGATTATGGATTAGCTGGGGCAGCAAATACTTTTAGATTATTACTATTGATGTGCCCTAAAAACCATATGGAACTATATAGAAAGATTTATTCATATGATTATCTATATTTGACAAAATTAGCCTGTACAACAAATGATGAAATCTTTCAACAGGAAGCTTATGTAAATAGGGCATCTATTGCTATGGATTCTATGGCAAGGTATATAATTCCAATAAATATCAATCCTGACTTGTTGTACATTTCTGATATGTACTATGCGCATTATTGTAATGAATTAGCAACCCAAATATCAATATCTTCGGGATGGAAGTATAATATGAAATCACTTACCTATTATCAACACGCATCTATTAAACCTAATGATACGGGAGGATATGTTGATATTGAAGAAAAAACATATAATGAAATTGTATCAGCAAAACACGAGCAGGCAAAATCAATAGCTTTGTTGTTTTATACAGGAATCTGTGCGGAGGATGGCAAATTAACAAGTCGTAATATTGAATCTTTATTTAAGATATTACAATATGAATGTAGGTACAATTACAAAGAAACAAGAAAAAGAGTGTTAAACTTTAAATCATACAAATAACATGGATTTTTTTGAATTTTTATTCGGTAAAAAGGAAGATAAAAATGTGAGTTCACAATCATCTTCAAGTGTAAACAATTGTAAGTCTGAATCTACGATAAAGTCAGTTCTGCAATCAGAAGCTCCATCTATGGACCCTATAGAACAATATGTAAAGGAAAGTGTAACAGACCTGAAAAAACACATGCCTCTTAATACAAAAGACCTTGAAGCAGAAGCTATTTATCTTGCAGCATATCTTTATCTGAAAGGTTCTTATCAGATTGACTTTGAATTAGATTACTTCTCGGAAGGTCTTATTGATAAGATCCCATCAAGAAACTTCAATGTTGCTGATAAGGTGTTTTCATACATGGTAAAATATGGAGAAGGACACTATGGAGTAGAAGAACGGGATTATGGTATTAATGGTTATAAAATGAATATTCAAATGTGTTCTGATTATGGTAGTTATGTGAAGAGCTATTTTATAAGAGCACATAAAATCGGTTCAGGGCAAGATTATAATCACTTTAGTTCACCAAGAAACTGTTTATGGAGAAATGGAGAAAAAACTATAGATAGTCCAACCCAACGAGACATCTACTACAAATTTAGCAAGGGCACGTTTGAATTTATGATACCACCATACAATCCTCTTGTTGTAGGACGTGTAACAAAACAAGATGAATCAACTCTACGTTGTGAATCAAATGATGGAAGAAGAACATTTGTTTTCCACTTTAATGGCGCATTAAAGCCAAGTTGTTTGGATTATATAGAGATGTATCGAAATGATAAGGGAGATATGGTTTCTTATCACAAAGAATAGCCTTTAAAACATTTTTTCTATATCAAAAGAAATTAGACAAATATTCAAGTGCTGTACTATCTAAGGGACATAATAAATAGTACAGTGCTTTTTATATATAAGTAAAATTCGTATCTTTGCAACAAAATAAGAGTTCCTTGTAAGCAATTCAAGGTAGAACGCAGCAGATTGCACAGTTGCCAAGTCATTACCTCAAAAATGGGTAATTCTCCCAAAGTCCTTTGTATAAGGCACTAACGAAAGTTTTCCAGAATTACGAAAAAATCTTGCACCCGCCGCTCCGGCACGGACAGCCCAGGCACGGAAAAGGGCGGAAACCGTACAAGTTTCCGCCCTATCCGTGTTTTCGGCCGGGCTCTCGCCCGCACCGGATTATTTCTCGGCAGGATCGACCTGGCAGGCTTTCGAACCGTCGTATGCCCACTTCACATAGATGGCACCCCACGTATACCCGCCGCCGAATGCCGACAGGATCAGGTTGTCGCCCGGCTTCAGCTCCTTCTCGTAGTCGTAGAGGCACGAAGGGATCGTCGCCGCCGTGGTGTTGCCGTTGCGGTCGATATTGATCATGCACTTGTCATGGTCGAGCCCCATGCGGCGGGCCGTAGCGTCGATGATGCGCAGGTTGGCCTGATGGGGAACCAGATAACGGATGTCGTCCGAGGTGAGGTTGTTGCGCTCCATGATCTCCACCGACACGTCGGCCATTTTCGAAACAGCAGCCTTGAATACGGCATGTCCGTCCCACATGATCGTGTGCCAGTTGTTCTGCACGGTCTCGATCGAAGCCGGATAGCGCGATCCGCCGGCCTTCATGTAAAGTTGCAACTCGCCCGAGCCGTCCGAACGCAGGATTTCGTCCAGTACGCCGTAACCCTCCGTATTGGGTTCCAGCAGCACGGCTGCGGCGCCGTCGCCGAAGATCGGACAGGTCGAACGGTCGGTATAGTCGACGATGGTCGACATCTTGTCGGCACCGACCACGACCACCTTCTTGCACGATCCCGACTCGATGAACTTGGCACCTGTCGTCAGTGCGAAGAGAAAACCGCTGCAAGCCGCCGAAACGTCGTACGCGAAAGCGTTTTTGCAACCCGCCTGGTCGGCGATCAGATTACCCGTCGAAGGGAAGAACATATCGGGGGTCACCGTGGCGCAGATCACCAGATCCACCTCCATCGGGTCTACGCCCGCCTTGTCCAGCAGGTTGATGACCGCGCGGGCACCCATATAGGAAGAGCCGACGCCTTCGCCCTTGAGGATATGGCGCGTCTTGACGCCGATATGCGACATGATCCACTCGTCGGACGTGTCGACCATGGTGCTTAATTCTTCGTTGGTGAGGATATAATCGGGGAGATATAGACCCACACCGGTAATTGCTGCTGTTATCTTGCCCATTAACTTTTCTTTACCTAATGATTATTAATTTTTGAAAGCGCGCTGCAACTTAGCGGTCAGATCCGCCGTAATGCACCGCTCGGCCGAAAGGATCATGCTCCTGATCGCCTTGGGCGATGAGATACCATGGCCGATGACCACAGGCGCATTGACGCCGAGCACGGGCGTACCGCCCACGTTCTCGTAATTCATCGCGTCCCAGAAAGCGTTTCCGCCGCCGAGTTTCTTGTTGATGTGGTAGAGGCCCTCGGCCATCTTCAGTACCGTATTGCCCACGAAACCGTCGCAGACGACCACGTCTGCGACCTTGCCCGTGAAGAGGTACGACGCCTCGACGTTACCCACGAAATCGATGCGGTCGTCGGCCTTCAGCAACTCGTACGTGGCCTTGGACTGCGTATTGCCCTTGGTCTCCTCCTCGCCGATGTTGAGCACGGCTACACGGGGTTTTCGGATCCCGAGCACGGCTTCGGCATAAATCGAGCCTATCAGCCCGTACTGCGCCAGCACCTCGGGTTTGCAGTCTACGTTCAATCCCACGTCCAGCAACAGCGCGGGATGCCCCGTCACCGTAGGAATGATGGATGAGATCGTGGGACGGATAACCCCCTCGATCGGTTTCACGGCGTACATCGACCCGACCATCATGGCGCCCGTGCTGCCGGCACTGGCAAAACCGTCTATGGCCCCTTTGGCCAGGTAACCGAAGCCCACCGTGATGCTGGAATCGGCCTTGGCCTGGAACGCCTTGGCGGGATGGTCGCCCATTTCGATCACCTCGGTGGTGGCAACGATATCGAACCGGTCGGCAGGACAGCCTTCGCCCGCGAGCACGGCCCTGACCCTCGCCTCGTCGCCGAACAATACGATACGGCTGTCGGGCCCGATCGCATCGAGTGCCATGACAGCCCCTTTGACCGCAGCCTCGGGCGCATAATCACCTCCCATGGCATCTACACCAATCTTTAACATAATCGTGCGATTTGGTTAAACTTCACGTCCCGCCCCTCCCTGCCGGCATCCGGTCACAGGCCGGACGGCCGCACACACAAAGACAGGTGCTTGCATAAATTAAAAAGAGGGCAGCCTCGCGGATGCACTCTTTAACCCTGCCGATTTATTCGGCAGCCTTTTTCTCGATCGCCAGCTTTCCGCGATAGAACCCGCATTCGGGGCATACGCGGTGATACAACGTAGCTGCGCCGCAGTTCGAGCAGATGACCACCGTCGGAACGACAGCCTTGTAATGAGTTCTTCTCTTATCGCGTCGCGTCGACGAGACTTTGTGTTTAGGATGTGCCATTTTACAATATAAATTATAAGTTTAACGTATTTCCTGTCCTAAATATTTCCCGGCCCGGAACAAAAGCGCCTCCCGGCCGGAAATAGCTTATTCCTTTTGTTCTGTTTGCGTCCCGTCGGCCTCCATCTGTTCCTTGAGCGCGGCCAGCTTGGCCCATTCGCCCTCGTTGCGGCCCTCGGCCTCGGCCCTGTCTTCGAGCCTCCCGAACTCCTCGTCGGAAACGATGCGGAAACGTTCCAGCATGTCGGGATTGCACTCCCCGTCGGGATGCACCCGCTGGTAAGGCAGCGCCAGTACGATACTCTCGTAGATGTACTGCGTCAGGTCGACTTCGTCCTCCATCGGCAGCAGCCACATGACTTCGCCGTCGTACTCATGCACCTCGTCCGAGAATTTCACCAGCAACTGTCCCTCGTAATGGATTGGCACATTGCAGTCTTCCAGACACCGGTCGCACTCCACGACGACACTCCCGTCCACGGTAACATCAAGCGTAAGCATCGACTCGCCGCGCTCCAGGGCGACCGAGACATCGCAGTCCCCGTCCTTGATTTCCGTACTGCCGAAAGCCCTGAACAACCCGCCGTCGACCTTGAAATGGAAGTCGTGCAGGCCGCTCCTGAGCCCCCTGTAAGCAATCGTATATCTTTTTGTTTCCTCCATAGGAGCGCATTTAGGGCACAAAGTTACGAAAATATAAGACATTTGCAAAGAAAATGCAGAGTTTTAGCATCCCCGCACTCCCGGATATCCGGTCGCCCACCCGCAGAAGAGGCACGGCACAGGCTCCGGAAATTCCGGCCGCGGATTCCATCTTCGGCAAAAATCGTTATATTTGCACCGTATGGCAACAAAAGAGGGATTCACAATCGAGATTTCGAGCCGCTACGAAGGCTGGTGGCGCTACAACGTCGCGCTGATGTGCGGCTGCTTCGACACGGCGGGCAACCGCACCGGCTTCGCATCGACCGAGGCACATGTCGCCGACGTCGGCTCGAACCTGCGGGAAAAGCCCGCCGGGAATCCCGGCGGCGGCCGCGCAAGTCTCGAAACCGGGCCGTGCGACCACCTTCTGCTCTACATCTATATCGTACCCCATACGCTGCCGGCCGGCAACGACATCGGCGACACGACACCCTTCGAAGTCGAAATCCGCATCGCATACGGCGGACGGCGGCTCCGCGCGGAGAAACGCCTCATCAACCAGTGGTCGGGCGCCTCGATCGAGATGCGCGTGGATTCCGAAGCCCGGTAGCGGGCATCCCGGGACAACACCCGCCGTCCCGGAATACGTTGCCTGGCAGGGCAACCTCAGCCCCCCCGCAGCCACAAAAAAAGAAGGAACCCACACGGGTTCCTTCTTCCATTATAGCGACGGCTTACGATTATTTGTTGTTGTAAGCGGCCATCTTCTGAATCAGCATCACGACCTTGTTCGAGTAGCCCCACTCGTTGTCATACCAAGCCACGAGCTTCACGAAGTTCGGGTTGAGTGCGATACCGGCCTTGGCGTCGAAGATCGAGGTGTTGGCGTCACCCGTGAAGTCGGTCGAAACCACGTCGTCCTCGGTGTACTCGATGATACCCTTGAACTCGTTCTCCGAAGCCTTCTTCATGGCAGCCTTGATCTCGTCGTACGAAGCACCCTTCTCCAGACGGCAGGTCAGGTCTACGACCGAAACGTCGAGCGTCGGAACGCGGAATGCCATACCGGTCAGTTTGCCGTTCAGGGCGGGGATCACCTTGCCTACGGCCTTTGCAGCACCGGTCGACGAGGGGATGATGTTGCCGCCGGCAGCACGGCCGCCGCGCCAGTCCTTCATCGAGGGGCCGTCTACGGTCTTCTGCGTTGCGGTGGTAGCGTGTACGGTGGTCATGAGACCCTCGACGATGCCGAAGTTGTCGTTGATGACCTTAGCCAGCGGAGCGAGGCAGTTCGTGGTGCACGATGCGTTCGAAACGATCTTCTGGCCGGCGTAGCTGTCGGTGTTCACGCCGCATACGAACATCGGGGTGTCGTCCTTCGAGGGGGCCGACATAACGACATATTTGGCACCGGCTGCAATGTGGGCCTCGGCTTTCTCCTTGGTCAGGAACAGACCGGTCGACTCTACGATATACTCGGCGCCGACTTCGTTCCACTTCAGGTTTGCGGGATCCTTCTCGGCGGTTACGCGGATCACGTTGCCGTTCACGATGAGCTGGCCCTTCTCCACGTTATAGTCGATCGTACCGTTGAAACGGCCGTGTACCGAGTCGTACTTGAGCATGTAAGCCATGTAGTCTACCGGAACGAGGTCATTGATACCTACAACCTCAATGTCTGCATTGTTGCATGCAGCGCGGAATACCAGACGGCCGATACGACCGAAACCGTTGATACCAACTTTGATCTTTGACATAGTTTTATGATTTATTTGTTAATAAAAAAATGCACTATTTTTTCACTGCGCAAAAGTACATACTTTATGTATATTACGCAAATAAAAAATTAAATTTTTTTAGGAACCCGGCTGCCTACTTTGCAGCCAGCTTGGCCTTTTTGGCCATCGCCGAGGCGAATACGAAATCGTTGAGTTCCGGGTTGTCGGCATGCAGGATATCGTCCTTGGTACCCTCCCACCACTTGCGGCCTTCGTGGATGTATACAATTTTCTCGCCGATCTCCATCACCGAGTTCATATCGTGCGTATTGATGATCGTCGTGATGTTGTACTCGCGCGTGATTTCGTGGATCAGGTTGTCGATGACGATCGAGGTCTGCGGGTCGAGGCCCGAGTTGGGCTCGTCGCAGAACAGGTAACGCGGGTTGAGCACGATGGCGCGGGCGATGGCCACGCGCTTGATCATTCCGCCCGACAACTCGGCGGGATAGAGGTGGTTGGCGTCTTCCAGCCGCACGCGCTGCAGGCAGAAATCCACACGTTCCATCTTCTCTTTCTCGCTCTGCGAGGTGAAGAGGTCGAGCGGCAGCTTGACGTTCTCCTCGACGGTCGAAGAGTCGAGCAGCGCCCCGCCCTGGAAAATCATGCCGATGTCCTTGCGGATGGCGCGCCGCTCGCGGAAATCGAGACGCGTGAAATTCGTATCGTCGTACCACACGTCGCCCGAATCGGGTTCATGCAGCCCTACCAGCGTTTTCAGCAGCACGGTCTTGCCCGAACCGCTGCGCCCGATGATGAGGTTGGTCTTCCCGGTCAGGAACTCGATCGAGATGTCGTCGAGCACCACGCGCCCGTCGAACGATTTGGTGATGTGCTCGGCACGTATCATATCAGCAGGACTTGCGTAAGGATCAGGTTAAAGATCATGATTACCACGGAACTGGCCACCACGGCGCGCGTCGAGGCGGCGCCCACTTCGAGCGAATTGCCCTTGGCAAAGTAACCGTAGAACGCCGAAATCGAGGTGATGATATAGGCGAACACGGCGGTCTTGATAAGCGAGTAGACGATCGAATAGGGCTTGAAGTCCATCAGCAGTCCGTCGACATAGTCGGCCGGGATCATAATGCCGGTCAGGTAGGCGATGGCCCAGCCGCCGATGATTCCGATGGCGATGCTGAGGATCGTCAGGAACGGGAAGAAGACCACCGCGGCGACGATCTTCGGCAGGATGAGGTACGAAGCCGAATTGACACCCATGATCTCCAGTGCGTCGATCTGTTCGGTAATGCGCATCGTGCCGATCTCCGAAGCGATGCTCGAACCAACCTTGCCGGCCAGGATCAGCGCCACGACCGTCGACGAGAATTCGAGGATCATCGTCTCGCGCGTGGCGTAACCGACCAGCGAACGGGGGATGAACGGCGAATCGAGGTTGATGCACATCTGCAGGGTGATGACCGCACCGATGAATACCGAAATAATGGCCGTCAGGCCGATCGAGTCGATTCCCAGAGACTCCATTTCGTAAATGATGCGCCGGCGGTAGATGGCAGCCTTCTCCGGACGGGAAAAGACCTTTCCCATCAGCATGAAATAACGGCCGATCAACTCAAATATCTTCCACATGGCGCTACTCCTCTCCGGGCTCCTTGGTCTCTTCGAATTCGACATAGTCGCCCACGTCGCGCGAGACCCGTTTCTCGGGCGTTTCCGAGGTTTTATATACCTTCACTTCGCCTTCGCGACCCTTGCGGGGCTCCCCTGCAAAGGGCGAGCCGAAGCCCTGTCCGCCGAAGTTCCCTTCGCCGAACTGTTCTTCCATCCGGCGGCGCATCTTATAGACGCGCCAGCGGAACAGCAGGATCGCCGCTACTACCAATACGATGACTCCCATAATGAAATAGAGAAAAAAAAGTGCGATTCCCCTGAGCAGCGCCGGGGCGCCGACAGCCAGGATGAGGATGACCAGGGTCGTCAGCGGATTGCGCTGCACGAACCTCACCAGGCCATCTATGATCGCTGTCAGAAAATTCATTGCATTTTCGGTTTACAACCCTACAAAGGTAGGGAAAATTATGCGTATTTCAATTAAATGTCGTAAATTTGGTGCCGGAACTTTGCCGGCGGGCGGGGCAAAGCCTTCGGGCAGGCCCTGCCGGGCGCAGGCGGAGTCCGGACGCCGGAGGCGTATTATATAAAACCATACATAAATCCATGAACTCCAATCCGCTCAACAGCCTTACCGCCATCTCCCCCGTCGATGGCCGCTACCGTAATACAACGGGGAAATTAGCCGATTATTTTTCAGAACAGGCGCTCATCCGCTACCGCATCCGCATCGAAGTGGAGTATTTCATCGCGCTGTGCGAGTTGCCGCTGCCCCAGCTGGCGGACATCGACCATACGAAATTCGCAGCCCTGCGCGCCCTGTACCTCGATTTCGCACCGGCCGACGCCGAGCGCGTGAAGGAGATCGAATCGGTCACCAACCACGACGTCAAAGCCATAGAGTACATCATCAAGGAAAAAATGGACAGCCTCGGACTGGGGGCTTACAAGGAATTCGTACATTTCGGCCTCACCTCGCAGGACATCAACAACACGGCCATCCCGCTCTCGCTCAAGGACGCCATGGCAGGGGTTTACTACCCGGCCGTCGAAGAGGTGCGCGACAAACTGGCCGCCTTCGCCGACGAATGGCGCGACGTGCCGATGCTGGCCCGCACCCACGGCCAGCCGGCCTCCCCCACGACGCTGGGCAAGGAGTTCATGGTCTTTGTCGAACGCGTGGAGAAACAGCTCGCCATGCTGCACGACATCGCGGTGCCCGCCAAATTCGGCGGCGCGACAGGCAACTTCAACGCCCACCGGGCAGCCTACCCGCAGTACGACTGGGTAGCCTTCGCCAACAAATTCGTGGGCGAAACGCTGGGGCTCTGCCGCTCGCAATATACCACGCAGATCGAGCATTACGACGACCTCGCGGCGATCTTCGACAACATGAAGCGCATCGACACCATCCTGATCGACCTCTGCCGCGACATGTGGACGTACATCTCGATGGAATACTTCAAACAGCAGATCAAGGCGGGCGAAGTCGGTTCGAGCGCCATGCCCCATAAGGTCAACCCCATCGACTTCGAGAACGCCGAGGGGAATTTCGGCATCGCCAACGCCGTCTTTGGACACCTCGCGTCGAAGCTCCCCGTTTCGCGCCTGCAACGCGACCTGACGGATTCGACCGTGCTGCGTAACATCGGCGTCCCCATTGCCCATGCGGCCATCGCGCTCCGCTCGCTGATGAAGGGGCTGAACAAGGTAATCCTCAACCGCGAAGCCCTCGAGCGCGACCTGGAGAACAACTGGGCCGTCGTTGCCGAAGGCATCCAGACCATCCTGCGCCGCGAAGGTTATCCCAAGCCCTACGAGGCGCTCAAGGCCCTGACCCGCACCAACGCTCATATCACGCACGAGTCGATCGCCGCGTTCATCGAGACGCTCGACGTGGCCGAGGCCGTGAAAGAGGAGCTGCGCGCCCTCTCGCCCTCGACCTACACGGGCATCTTCCGGTAACCCTTACGGAAAATATCCCGCAGGGGCGCAGTAATACCCCGCAACGGCGCAAGGCCCGGAATCATGTTCCGGGCCTTTGTCTTTGGCATACGTTTTGCGAGAGGATAGTCAACTGCGGACAGCAACCGCAGTGAGGTTTCTTCATTTATTTAAGTTTGGGTTAGTAGTTTTAGGAGGGCAATCCTCCAAGGGCAGCAGGCAATCGTGAGATTCCCTGCTGTCTTGTTATATATTGTCCTCCACCCGTTCACTCCGGCACCCTCCCCCCCCGATTTATCGCACTTTCAGGCAAGACGGATAAAAAAAAATTTGGATTTTATTGGCAGAAAGGTTATTTTTATCCCGTCACATATTGCACGGCCGCCCCGTAAACCCGATTGAATATCCAAAGACGACCGGCCCTGCGCCCGAACAACAGTATTAACCCACTAATTTCCAAAGTTTAACCACTATGATCAAATCTTTCCTGTCATGGGGAACGGCACTGTTGGTGCTGTGCTCTGGTCTGCTAAGCTCATGCGACGACAAAAACGAGGGGGGGGGGAAATCCTGACCCAAGCGTCACGCTCGCCATCGGCGACGCCGCATTCAACTCCCTGAAATTCACGCTCACACTCAAGGATGCGGACAAATGCAGCTACATCTGCACCAAGGCGTCCGAAGCCGTGCCTGCGGCAGCGACGATCATCGCCGAAGGCCAGTCCGTAAGCGCATCGGGCGTCGTCGAGATCGCCGGCCTCGAACCCAACACGGCCTACCGCCTCTCCGCCGTCGCCCTGAAAGGCAACATCAACGGTAAGGTCAGCTCGATCGAGCACACCACCTCGGCACCCGGCGTACATCCCGCGGTCGTCCTGACACCGGGCCAGTCCACCACAACGACCCTTACGTTCAACGCCGCCCTGACCGACCCAGAAACCGCAGCCTATGTCTGCCTCGAAAAGACCGAGGGGCTGACCCTTCCCACGGCCGAGGAGATACTGCGTGACGGCAAAGCCATCGCACAGACGGGCGATATCCTTGTCGAGAACCTGAAACCCTCGACCACCTACGTCATCGCGGCAGCTGTCGCCAACACCGGGATCTACTCGGAAGTCAATAGCATCGTGATGGCAACCGGAACGCCGACGCCCGTGGTGACGCTGACAGCGGGAGCCACAGCCCCGACGACACTCACCTTTACGGTAGGCCTCGCCGACACGGAGAAGGCCGCCTACGTATGCCTCGAAAAAGCGGACGGCACGCCTGTCCCGACGGCCGAAAAAATCCTCACCGACGGTACAGCCATCGCACAGGCCGGGGAGATCACCGTAGACAACCTGAAAGACGGCACCACCTATGTCATCGCCGTCGCAGCATCCAACAAAGAGGTCTATTCCGAAGTCAAGTCGATTGAAATGGCCACCGACAAGGATTTGAGCGGCCCGGCCGTCTTCGACCGCCAGGTAGCCGGCGGCTATTATGGTATTCCCGAAGGTGGCCGATACGGTGAATACCTCGTCATATTAGCCGACGGCGAGGCCGTAGGTGCCGACGGAGTGTATGCGACCATCGGAGCCGGGCGTACCATGAGCCTGAACCTCTATCAATTTACTCCCACGAATATGAATAACATCGTCCTACCGGATCGCACCTACAAATATGCCACCGACAAATCCATTTCGACATTCCACCCGGCCAAGACCTACTGCATGGTCAACGACGGCAAGGGGAATATCACGAAAGTGGAATTCAAGGCAGGAACGATCGCTGTGACAAAGTCCGGCTCGACCTTTACGGTCAAGGCCACGCTGACCACGACCGACGACAAAGAGTTCACGGCCAGCTACACCGGCCCGATTACGATCGAGGACAAGACAGCCGTCAAAATCGAGCCCCTGCCCGACCTCGAAAACGACGTCACGAACGCAACTTTCATCCGCGCACTGGCTAAATACTATAACAACGATGCCGGCACGGCAAACGACTGCGTCGTAAACCTCTACGATGTCCAGCCGACGGTCAACGACGATTACGACTACCTCATAGGGGCCGGGCATATGGTATCGCTCTACCTGACGACCGCACTTTCCGAAGAAATGGTACTCCAGGAAGGAACCTACACGGTGTCCGACACAGGCACGCCGGGCACCTACGCACCGGGCGAGCAGATAGAGTTCATGGACTCCATGCTAGCCATGGGAACCTATTGCGAGGAACGCAACGCCTCCAACGAATCGGTTTACGGATTCATCACGTCCGGCACGGTGACAGTCACGAAGGTCGGCACCAACTACCGCTTCGTACTCGACTTTACGACCGACAAAGGCCGCAAGGTCAGCGGCACTTACGAAGGCGCCGTGGAGATGAGGGACAAACGCAAGTAGAAATAATCCCCTTGCCACAACCCGGGATTACCGGAAACAGCACACGCAGGATGTCCGTGGGGACATCCTGCAGTTGTTTATACCCTTTCCCGCCGGCATGTATCATAGGCCGCACCCCCGCCGCACACACAAACGCCTTTCCGACACGGCGCCGCGGCACGGGATTTGCAACATACCGGGTAACTGCGGAACAGCAACCGCAGTGAGGTTTCTTCATTTATTTAAGTTTGGGTTAGTAGTTTCAGGAGGGCAATCCTCCGGAAGGCAGCAGGCAATCGTGAGATTCCCTGCTGTTTTTTTGCGCCCCGTCCGCAGGCGGTCAACACGCAGGCGCAGAGGAGCCCGCGGGGCGCGGAAACGCCCGCATAAACCATGCACACGCCCGAAAAAACATCAGCCCGGCCGCGTTGCGGCACAGAAACTGATTGACGGCCAGTTGTAAAACACAATTCCACATCATGGCAAAACGTAAAAATATCACCACGACACAGCTCGCCCTGATGACCGCGGCGGCGGTTATCAGCCTGCGCGGACTCCCGATGATGGCGCAGGAGGAGCTGACGATGTTCTTCTACATCTTTTTCGCCACGTTCCTGTTCCTGATCCCGGCGGCGCTGGTAGGTGCCGAACTGGGAAGCGCCTTCGCCTCGAAGGGCGGCGGGGTCTACACCTGGGTCAAGGAGGCGTTCAACAAACACCTGGGGTTCACGGCCATCTTCCTGCAATGGATCCAGAACGTCGTATGGTACCCCACCGTGCTGGGCTTTGCCGCAGCCTCGATCGCCTATATGATCGGGATGCCCGGCCTGGCGCAGAACGGACTTTTCGTGGGGCTTTTCTCGATCGCCATGTACTGGTGCGCCACGCTGGTCACGCTGCGCGGCACCTCGGCCATATCGGGCATTACGAGCAAAGGGTTTCTGATCGGCACGGTGCTTCCCGGCATCGTCGTAATCGTCATGGCCGTCATCTGGATGGCCGGAGGCAACCCCGTCGCACTGGAGCACATCCCCGACACCGTCAGCCAGGTCGTCAATATCGACGCGGCGCACCACGTGCATCCGCGCCTCTTCCCGCACATCACGGGCATGAGCGACATCGCATTCCTGGCCGGGATACTGCTGCTCTTCGCCGGCGTCGAGGTACACGCCGTACATGCCCCGGAGCTCGATAAGCCGCAGACCCAGTTCCCGCGCGCCATGTTCCTGGCGGCGCTGATCTCGTTCGGGCTCTTCACGCTGGGTGCGCTGGCCGTGGCGATCATCACCCCCTACGACCAGATCAACCTCCAGTCGGGGCTGTTCACCACGTTTCAGATCGTCTTCGACCACTACCACATCGGCTGGCTCTCGAACGTCATGGGGCTGCTCGTGGCATTCGGCGCACTGGCCGGCGTCATGTCGTGGATTTCGGGCCCGAGCCGCGGCCTGCTGTGGACGGCCCAGGAGGGTGTACTGCCCTGTTTCCTGCAAAAGACCAACAAAAACGGCGTGCAGGTCAACATCCTCGTCATACAGGGCTGCATCGTCACGCTGCTCTCGTCGCTCTACATCGTCATGGACGACGTGAGCGTGGCGTTCTTCCTGCTGAGCGCACTAACCGTAGGGCTCTACCTGGTGATGTATATGATGATGTACGCCGCGGGCATCCGCCTGCGCTACACGCAGCCCGGCCTCACCCGCAGCTACCGCGTTCCGGGCGGGAACGCCGGCATGTGGGCCGTCGGGGGCATCGGGTTTCTGGCCGTGCTCTTCTCGTTCATCGTCACCTTCTTCCCGCCGTCGCAGCTGCCCGTAGGCAGCCCGGCCACCTACACGTGGCTGGTAGTCGTCGGCACGCTCGTATTCCTCTCCATGCCGTTCATCATCAGCTTCGCGATGGATCGCAGGAAAGGCGCGAATACCACGGGCAGCGGGAAATAGCCACCGGCACGCCCCGGATCGCACGGAACCGCAGGGGCCGGCATCTCCGCCCCCTGCGGTTCCGTATTTCTCTCCCGACACCTCCCTGCCTGCCGCAGCGGCAGGTCGGCTTCCCAGCCCCGCCCCGGTTATCGCTCCGGATCCGGATATCGCCCAAAGACACGACCCCGGATTCTCTAAAACTCAACGGTGATCCCCAGCGTAGGGATAAGCGACCCGCTCTGCTGCCCGATATACTTCATGCGGTAACGCTGTTCCGCCGCCGGGGCCTGGGGGTTCTCCACCACGCCCGTCGACATCAGCACGTCGGGCTGGCGCAGTTTGCTGCCCGTTACGTTCTGCAAGTCGATATAAAGCCCCAGCATGCAATGCCGGAAATAGAAGGTCTTGTCGATGCGCAGGTCCAGCTGGGCGAAGGCATCCAGCCGCCCGTCGTTATAGCGCGTATAGTCGTAATAAGGCCGCCCCTGCACGTTCCACGCCTCGACCAGCGACGATTTTTCGACATCGTAAGGTGTATAGGGCATTCCGCCCACAGCGCTCAGGCGCGCCCCGACGCTCCAGCTGCGCGGCAGGTCGTAGGTGCCGCTGAGGTTCACGACGAAACGGCTGTCCCACGCCGAAACGATATAGGGAGCCGCTGAATCGCGGCGGTATTCGCTGCGGAACAGCGTGACCGAACCCACGAGATTGACCTTGCCGGGAATCTGCCAGCGGGCCATCGCCTCGACGCCGTAGGAGCGTCCCTCGGCCGACGAACGCAGCCCTTCGTTGCCCACCACGCCGTAATCGTTGCCCTTGCAGGAGAGCGGAATCCCGTCCGCGACCGAAAGCGGAATATCCCCGTACAATTTGTAAAAGCCCTCGACCGACACGATCAGCCGGTCGCGCAGCCGCCATCCGGCGCCTGCGCTGAAAGCCCCGACGCGCATATAGTGCAGGGATTTGTTCACCCACGCATCCGCATCCTTGAATCCGAGCGCCGTATAGGGCGGCAGCTGGTAATAAAGCCCCGCGCTTCCG
>ERZ779885.1585-NODE-1585-length-22767-cov-5.146310_pt1 | contig 22767 bp, 21 predicted proteins | sample MGYA00511554_ERZ779885 | MGnify/ENA primary metagenome ERZ779885 (study PRJEB29588, sample SAMEA2160998) | human gut metagenome | biome: human gut; feature: human-associated habitat; material: faeces | place: Denmark | collected 2008/2010 ... | reverse complement strand
CCGCCATCCTGATCCGCCGCAAAAGGAACAAACCGCAGGAAACAGACGCTGCATGGAGCGAATGGGAGGACACGGATTCCGAACCGGAAGATCCCGGGAAAACGGAGGAATGAGGTATGAACCGAAACGATCTGATCCGCACCTGTGTGCAGAATCTTCTGCGGCGGAAGTCACGCACCATGCTCACTGTACTTGGTGTTGTCATCGGCTGCTGCTCCATCGTCGTGATGGCGTCCATCGGCTTTGGTATGCGGGAGTCTCAGGAACGTCTGCTGTCCCAAATGGGAGATCTGACCATCATCACTGTCACGCCGCCTCAGAAGGGACGCGGGAAACAGCAGCTCGACGACACGCTTATTGCAAAGCTCCGATCCATGCGCGGCGTACAGGCGGTTACCCCCAAGCAGGAGCTTGACGGAGTGTCCGTTTCCCTGCAGACGGGAGCAAACGGACGTTTTCGGACGGACTGGGCCACCGTTGCCGGATATGACACATCACAGCTCGAGGCTATGGGCTACCGCCTCAAGGATGGGCGGTGGCCCAGGCAGAAGGGTGAAATTCTCGTGGGAGAATACTTTGCCTACGCCTTCCGGGACACACTGCGCCCGGAAGGATCCAACACCATCGATCGATGGAGCGGAGAACCGGATGAAAACGGAAACTATTCCAATCCTCCTGATCCGTACTTTTCCCCGCTTTCTCAATCCGTCACCCTGACTGCGGAAACGGAAACCGAAAGCTTCCCTTTTACGTACAAGGTAGTCGGCGTTTTGAAGGAAGACAGCTCCAAAGGATACGAAACAACGGAAGGCGTCCTGATGACGCTTTCCGATTTACAGGGCGTCCTTTCCAAAACACAGAAACCGGGAACCAAAAAGCAGGGCTACGGCTCTCTCCTGGTAAAAACGGCGGCTCTCGACGCTGTCGCGCCGACCGAGAAGGAGATTAAAACGCTCGGGTTTCCCACCGACTCCATGGAGAGCATCCGCAAGCCGATGGAGGAGGAAGCACGGCAAAAGCAGCTCATGCTCGCGGGACTTGGCGCCGTCGCCCTCGTCGTCGCGGCGCTCGGCATCGCCAATACGATGATGACGTCCATCTCCGAGCGGACGCGCGAGATTGGCATCATGAAATCGCTCGGCTGCTACGTATACGACGTAAGAAAACTGTTTCTCCTCGAGGCCGCCGTCATCGGTTTCGTCGGAGGGCTGACCGGATGCTTCATCAGTTTTCTCGTTTCCACATCGATCAACTTTTTCTCTCTCGGGCCTCCCGCTGTGGAAAACCTTCTTCCCGCTATCGTGGGCGGAGAAAGCGTTTCGCGTGTTTCCGTCATTCCTCTCTGGCTTTACGGCTTCTCCATCGTGTTTTCCGTTCTGATCGGCGTCGGTTCCGGCTTCTACCCGGCCAACAAGGCTGTTCGCATTCCGGCTCTCGAAGCCATTCGCTGAATCTTCTGCCTCTCACAAAGGAGCGCCCTCCGCCCGTCCCGGAAGACGCTCCTTTTTTCTTGGAACACAGGGGCGGCAATCGTGCAAATTATCTCGCAAAAGCCCACTTTCTTACCCAAAAAAGAGAAATTTATCCTTGAAGCTTTTAATTAAGTTGCACAATCCCAAAAAAGGCATTATAATATTGGGTAGATTACACAGAGAAGTTCTGCGTCCAAAATACTTGACAGAAAGGTGTGCGCCAAGGTACAGACCCCGAACGCAACAGGAGGTCTATCTATGAATTCCACCCACTACATCATGCCTCCCACTGACGGCTCGGCTGTCGAAGAATCCAACGCCAGACTGCTGTATATCAGCTGCGCCCAGTTCAGCCAGGAATGGAACTCCACGCTCCACACCCATTCCTGCGCCGAGCTGTTCTTTGTGACCGGAGGAAGAGGGCGCTTTCAGCTGCAGGAGGACAGTTTTCCCGTATCTGTCGGCGATTTGCTCGTGGTGAACGCGACGGTACCGCATACGGAGCTGAGCCAGTCAGGTTCTCCGATGGAATACACCGTTCTCGGCGTGGACGGTCTGGAAATACTTGCCGACACGGAGGGCTTTGCAAAGCTGCATCTCGACTCCGGCTGGGAGGAAATCATGTGGTGCCTGCGTCTGATTACGCAGGAAGCCCGCGGCGGGCAGGCTGGATATCAGACGGTCTGCAATCATCTGCTGCACGTAATTCTGCTGCGTCTGCTGCGGCGGGACGGTCTTTCCCTTGCCTCGGATACGCCGGAGCGCAAAATCAGCAAGGAGTGTAGTCTGATACGGCGGTACATCGACAACCATTTCAAGGAAAATCTCACGCTTGATCAGCTTGCGGATGTGGCCCACATGAATAAATATTACTTGGTCCACGCATTCCGGAGAGAATACAACGTCTCGCCGATCAGCTACCTCATTGCGCGGCGGACGCAGGAAAGCCGCTTTCTTCTCTCCAACACCGATCATACGCTCTCCCAAATCGCGCAAATTCTCGGGTTCTCGTCTCCGAGCTACTTCTCGCAGAGCTTCCGGCGCATGGAAGGCATCAGCCCTCTTGAGTACCGCAAAAGCTTCCGGCGCGTCGGCGAGCGGGAAAAGTCCGACAAGTAAAGGAGGCTCCGCATGGCGTATACTCCGCTGCACCCGCAAAAGCCTCTTTCCGTCGAGGCCCTCTATACCGTGCATTACTTTGAATATTCCGGCAGCTACGCTTTTCCGGGCGAAACCCATGATTTCTGGGAATTTCTCTATGTGGACAAAGGAATTCTGCGCGTCACGGCGGGAGAACGCACCTGGGAACTGTCCACCGGGCAGATGATCTTTCATCAGCCCGGCGAATTTCATGCGCTCTCCGCGCTCGGCGTCGCCCCCGATCTCGTGGTGGTAAGCTTTGCGTGCCAAAGTCCGTGCATGGATTTCTTTCGGAACCTCATCACACATGCGGGAGCGGAAGAACGCGCTCTGCTTGCCCGCATCATCGAGGAAAGCCGGGCCGCCTTTTCGACGCCTCTGAATTCTCCTTATACGACTCTGATGGAGCGAAGGACGGAACAGCCCTTCGGCAGCGAACAGCTGATCTGTGCCGCGCTCGAGGAGCTGCTGATCCGTCTGATCCGCCATGGCAATCATCCTGCCGTCAAGCCGCTGCCCACCGGCTCCCAGGATGAAACCATCGCGCGGGTAACAGCTTATCTGGAACAGCATGTGGAAAACACCCTGACGATGGAACAGATCTGCCGTGACAATCTGATCGGCCGCAGCCAGCTGCAGAAGCTTTTTCACGCGCAGACGGGCGGCGGCGTCATGGAATATTTCAGCCGGCTGAAAATCCAGGCGGCACGCCGTCTGATCCGGGAGGGGAGACTGAATTTCACACAGATTGCCTCTCGTCTCGGCTATCAGTCCATCCATTATTTTTCCCGGCGTTTTCACCTGATTACCGGTATGACGCCAAGCGAATATGCGCACAGTGTGAAAATGCTCGCGGAGCTGCCGGGAACGTCTGTGGACGATCGTACAAACAATGGATAAGATTGTCTATTTCCTTTCCGGCGCATTCGGGCTACAATGAAAGCAGAAAGAAGGGAACGCGGCAAAGCGTTCCGGGGAGTCAAGTTCAACATTTTGATTGGAGAGGATGGTTTTCATGAGCAAACCGGTTCTTGTTGTGATGGCCGCGGGCATGGGAAGCCGCTACGGAGGACTGAAGCAGATTGACCCTGTGGGAAACCACAACCAGCTCATCATTGACTACTCGATTTACGATGCGCGCCGCGCCGGATTCGAGACAGTCGTCTTCGTCATCAAGCATGAGATCGAGGAAACCTTCAAGAGCGCCATCGGCGACAGACTCTCGAAGATCATCCATGTCGAGTACGCCTATCAGGAGCTCGCTGATCTGCCGGCAGGCTATTCCATCCCCGAAGGCCGTGTCAAGCCCTGGGGCACGGCGCATGCCATTCTGGCCGCCCGCAAGGTCGTTGACGGTCCGTTCGCCGTCATCAACGCCGACGACTATTACGGCCCGGATGCTTTCCGCACCATCTACCAGTACCTGGAGGAGCACCCCGACCAGCCGGATTGCTATGAGTTTGCGATGGTCGCGTATCTTCTGGGCAACACGGTCACGGAGAACGGCCATGTCGCCCGCGGCGTCTGTGAGGAGGACGAAAACGGCTACCTCGTACGCGTCACCGAGCGCACCCGCATTGAGAAGGACGGCGAAAACGCCCGCTTCACCGAGGACGACGGCAAAACCTGGACGGAGCTTCCCGGCAATACCATTGTTTCGATGAACCTGTGGGGCTTCACCCGCAGCTTTATCGACGAGGCGGAAAAGCGCTTCCCCGCTTTCCTGGACAAGGCGGTTGTCGAAAATCCGCTCAAGGGCGAATATTTCCTGCCGAGCGTCGTGACGCAGCTGCTCGAAGAAAACAAGGCGCGCGTCAAGGTGCTGCGCAGCACGGACAAATGGTACGGCGTGACGTACCGCGACGATAAACCGGTCGTCGTCAAGGCGATCGCCGATATGACCGCGAGCGGGCTGTACCCCGACAAGCTTTGGGAGGATTGAAAAGAAATGGGACAGGCGGAACAATATCTCCAGGACGCGCTCAGCGCGTTTGATTTCGGCGGAGAAGTTGTCGGCGCCGTGCGGTATGGCATGGGCCACATCAACGACACCTTCTGCGTCCATACCCAGCCCGGCGAGGATCCCTGCCGCCGTTTTATCCTGCAGCGGATCAGTTCCGGCGCGTTTCATCATCCGGATCAACTCATGGCCAACATCGTGGGCGTGACTTCCTTCCTGAGCAAGGAAATTGCCGCTGCAGGCGGCGACCCGGCCCGCGAGACGATGCAGGTCATTCAGACGAAGGACGGCAAGAGCTTCTACTCGGACGCGGAAGGCGGCGCATGGCGTGTTTATCCCTTCATTGAGGATACCGTCTGTCTGCAGGCCGCTGAAACGCCCGAGCTTTTTGAGGCTTCCGCCTTTGCCTTCGGCAGCTTCCAGCGCATGCTCAAGGATTATCCAGCCGACACGCTGTATGAGACGATTCCCCACTTCCATGACACGGAGGATCGCCTCAGAAAGCTCAAAGCGGCGGTGGCCGCCGACGCTATGGGCCGCGTAAAGGACGTACAGCCCGAGCTCGATTTTGTCGCCGCCCGCGAGGCCGACTGTTCCGTCGCTCTGCAGGCCCTGCGCGACGGGAAGCTCCCCCTGCGCGTCACCCACAACGATACGAAACTCAACAATGTCCTGATTGATCGCGCCACCGGCAAGGGGGTTTGCGTCATTGATCTCGACACCGTCATGCCGGGGCTTTCGATCAACGATTTCGGCGACTCGATCCGTTTCGGCGCGAACCACAGCGCGGAGGATGAGCGCGATCTCTCGAAGGTCAACTTCGACATCTCCCTCTTTGACGTCTACACGAGGGGCTACCTCGAGGGCGCGGCCGGCGCGCTGACCGACGCGGAGCTTGATTATCTGCCCTGGGGCGCGAAGCTCATGACGCTTGAGTGCGGCATCCGCTTCCTGACCGACTATCTTGAGGGCGATCACTACTTCCGCACGCACCGCGAGGGCCAGAATCTCGACCGCTGCCGTACCCAGTTCAAGCTCGTCTCCGACATGGAGCAGCAGTGGGACGATATGAAGGCGGTTGTAGACAAGTACAGAGCATAAACCGCTTGCCCTCATCCGGCAAAATGGAATGGCCGCGGCATGAACATGCCACAGCAAGCTGCATAAAAGAACAGAAGTCCACAAAAAAACCGGTCTCAAGAGGAGCGATTCCTGCTTCCTTTTGAGGCCGGGTTTTTTAATATATTCTTGTTTGGCGCAGCTGTTTTGCAGTCCCGCGCGAGCCTGCCGAAAAGAGGTGAGGGCCTGTGAAATCGCAGGGGGGAAAAACCAAACGGCTGGGTGCTGAAAAGTACGGGGGCGCCGTCAGGCTGCGCTGTTGAAGCGGGGCTTCACGCCGGTCCGGCGAGGCAAAGCCTCTTCCTCTTCCTTATCGAAGGAAGGTTTTATAATCCTCATAGTTTGCCGCGAGAAGACGGGGTGTATCAAGGCCGTAAGGGCAATGATTGGCACAGTGGTTGCAGTGAATGCAATTTTCCACCCGCTTCATCTTTTCCTGCGACTCCTCCGACAGGAGATTCCCCGTCGGGGAACGGCGAAGAAGCAGAGCCATGCGCGCCGCGGTGGGAATATCGATTCCGGCGGGACAGGGCAGGCAATAACCGCAGCCGCGGCAGAAGTCGCCTGCGAGTTCCTTTCTGTCGCGCTCAATCACAGCGGCAAGCTCCGGCGTCAGGACCGGGGGATTTTCGATGTAGGAGAGGAACTCGCTGAGCTCGCTCTCGCGCTGCACGCCCCAAATCGGCAGCACATTCTCATACTGCGCAAGGGCGGCGTACGCTGCGGCGGAGTTCGTGATAAGGCCGCCTGAGAGCGCCTTCATCGCCACAAAACCGACGTTCTTCTCCGCGCACAAGTGCACAAGCTCCACATCCTTCGCGTCCGCGAGATAGCTGAACGGGAACTGCAGCACATCGTAGAGGCCGGATTCAACCGCCTCGCGTGCAACGGGCAGACGGTGATTCGTCAGACCGATGAACCGGATTTTCCCCTGCCGTTTTGCCTCGAGCATCGCCTCGTAAAGGCCGGTGCCGTCTCCCGGCTTCGGGCAGAAAGAGGGATTGTGAAACTGATACACATCAATATAGTCCGTGCGCATCAGACGCAGGCTCGTCTCGAGATCCTTCCAGAACCCCTCCGCCGTCTGAGACGGCGTTTTTGTCGCAATGTACAGCTTTTGGCGCAGTCCGTTCCCGAAGGCCGCGCCAATCTTTTCCTCGCTGTCAGTATAGCTGCGGGCTGTATCGAAATAGCGGATTCCGCCTTCGTAGGCTTTTTGCAGCAGGGAAGCGGCGTCGTCAAGCGCGATACGCTGAATCGGCAAAGCGCCGAACCCGTTTTTTTCCACTTCAATGCCTGTTCTTCCCAGTAAAACGGTTGCCATAGTCATCTCTTCCCTTTTCCCGCCCTCTTCGGGCGATTGATACACAAGCGTTCCGGAGAAAGAAGCGGGCTCTCCCCACCCGCCTTCCTCCCGGTCCGCCGTTTCACTTCCGAAAGACATGCTTCGGAAACGGTTTCCCCCATAGAAAAAAAGGGGGGAAAATGAAAGTCAGCTCTCCCTCGCGCGCTGCCGGCGGCGGAAGGAGAGATATTCTTCCAGAATCACGACAGCAGCCACCGCGTCCACAACCGCCTTTCGCTTTTTGCCGCGCGTGTTCGTGTCGTTGAGATAGCCGTGCGCCGTCACCGTGGTCAGGCGCTCGTCGCGCAGGACGACCGGCAAACCGGTCAGCTCCCCGAGCACGGCGGCAAACTCCCGCGCGCCCTGCGCGCTCTCGCCTTCGCTGCCGTCCATATTCCGCGGCAAACCGACAACGAGCTCGCCGACAGCAAGCTCGCGGGCCTTTGCAGCCACCTCCTGCGCGAGCTTCTCACGGTTATACTGTGTGATGACGGCGACGGGGCTCGCAAGGATTTCCCCTTCGTCGCAGACAGCAAGACCGGTGCGGGCCTTGCCAAGATCGACTGCCAGTATTTTCATGCGTCCCACCAGTCCTGTTTAGCCATCGACGACGTCTCAGGCGTAAGATGCGACGCATCGTTGAGCTTTACGATGCGGGGCGTGTCGTCGTCCGCAAAATCGATCGTCGAAAAGCCTGTGTTGTCCGACCACGGCGTATCGCCGAGCCGGTCGATCGTACCATAGAGAATCCGGCAGATTGCGTTGCGAATCGCGCTGCCGTGCGACACAACGCAGACCGTCTGCCCGCGGTGATCCCGCACCACGGCGAGCAGCCCTCTCCAGATCCGCTCATAAACCTCGCGCATGGTGTCGCCGTGCGGCGCTTCAAAGTTGGCCGGATCGTGATACCACTTGTCATTCTGCTCCGGAAAACGAACCGGCAGCTCGCTCCAGAGCGTTCCGTTGTAGTCGCCGCCATCAATCTCGATGAGATCGTCGTATATTTCTACCGGCAGATGATGGAAGCGGTTGATTCCCTCCGCCGTGCGGCGAGCGCGCAGCAGCGGACTCGTCGCAATCGCGTCGAGCGGAACGTTGCGCAGGCGGATGCTGAGCAGATCCAGCTGTTTTTTTCCGTTCTCGCTCACATCGCAGTCAATGTGGCCCTGAAAGATCCCCATGTCGTTGCCGACGGACTCGCCGTGGCGCACGAGGAGAATCCGCGTCTGTCTGCCGAAAAGACGGCGCAGCAGTGTCAACGCCTGCTCTCCGTCAAAGCCTCCAGGAACGTTCGCGTAGTTTTTAACGCCGGTCAAGCGGCCGCGAAGCGCGTCAATCTCCTCATCTGTCATTCGGATGGAGGCGCAGTCCGCAAGCTCGGAAAACACCTCGGAGAAACGCTGAAGCGGAACGCCGAGGAGGTCGAGCAGACGCTGTGCGTGCGTACAGCCGCGGTCAAGCGCAAGACGGAGCAGCGACGGGGCAAAAACGGCGCAGGCCCGCCCATGCGGAATCCCAAAGCGCTCCGTCAGCACATAGCCGAGCGGGTGCGGGTAGGCGGTTCCGAGGGTATTGAGCACCAGACCGGCCGTGAGCGAATCCTCATAGAGCGATTCATGCATCGCCTCAGTAAGCGGCTCCCCCTTGTGCAGAGCTAAAAGCGCACGCCACAGCGAGGGCAGACACCCCTCTGCGAGCGACGCGGAAATCCGGTCACAGTGCGGCGAAAGATAGCCCTCCATCGCGTGGCAGAAAGCGTCTAGACCAGTGGAGATCGTCTCCGCACGGCTCATCGTGAAGGTGTATTTCGGATCGCCGAAGGCAAAAGCCGCATAGAGATCGTCGCCCTTGATCGAACGTTTGCGGCCCGATGCGTCCGTAAGCACGGAAACGGCGCTGACCTCGCTGCCCGTCCCGCTTGTCGTCCCCACAAGGACGATCGGCAGAGCGCGCTTGCGCGGGGCGGAGGAGTAAAGCGAAGCGCCGCTCATTCCGGGGTTCGCGGCGAGCACGGCTACTGCCTTCGCCGCATCCATCGGCGAACCTCCGCCGATCCCCACGACAAAATCCGCACCAAAGCCGGCGCACGCCTGTGCGGCGCGCTCACAGTCTTCGAGGAGCGGGTTGGCTCCAATCTCATCAAACACGCGCCAGGCGATCCCCTGAGAGTCGAGAGCAGCCGTCACGTCGGCGAGAGCGCCGCTTTTTCTGGCGGCGGCACGGCCCGTCACAAGCAGGCATCGCGCCCCCAAAGCGGCAAAACGCGCCGACTCGCGGCGCACCGCGTCCCGTCCGCAGAGCAGCCGGACGGGAAGATAAAAGTGATAATCCAAAGCGGTACGGCCTCCTTCGCTCACCAGGGCCGGATTCCGCCGGTCAGCTCCGTGACGGAGGAAAGCCCCTCCTCGTCGAGGAAGCGGTTCAGGCCGTCGAGAATCTTGACCGGCGCGTACGGATCGGTAAACAGAACGGTGCCGATCTGCAGAGCCGTCGCGCCGGCAAGCAGCATCTCCACCGCATCCTGCCAGGTCGCGATGCCGCCGAGGCCGACGACCGGGATCTTCACCCGCTGGGACGCCTGCCACACCATGCGCACGGCAACCGGGAAAACAGCCGGGCCGCTCAGGCCGCCGGTGTTGTTGCGGATGATCGGGCGGCGCGTGCGAATATCAATGCGCATGCCCGTGAGCGTGTTAATCAGCGAGATCGCATCCGCGCCTGCCGCCTCCGCCGCCGCGGCGATCTCGCCGATATCGGAAACGTTCGGGGAAAGCTTGACCATCAGCGGCTTCTTACAGTGTTTGCGCACGGCCGCCGTAATGGAACCGACGCCCTCGCAGGAGGTACCGAACTGGACGCCGCCCTGCTTGACGTTCGGGCAGGAAATGTTCATCTCAATCATATCGACGTCGGAATCCGAAAGCTTCTCCGCCATCGCGCAGTAATCCTCCGGCGTGTTGCCCGCGATATTCGCGATCACAGCCGTGCCCTGCTGCCGCAGCCACGGCAGATCCTTCTCGATGAAATGATCGACGCCGGGATTCTGCAGGCCGACGGCGTTGAGCATGCCGGAAGGCGTCTCCGCAATGCGCGGAGGCGGGTTGCCCGGGCGCTCCTGAAGCGTGATGCCCTTACAGGAAATGCCGCCGAGCGTGGACAGAGGATAAAATTCCGCGTATTCGCGGCCAAATCCAAACGTCCCGGAGGCCGCGATCAGGGGATTGGCCAGCTCAACGCCGGCAACCGTTACTTTTAAATCCGCCATTTCCGCTCCTCCTCTCAGTCAAACGCGACGATCCGCGCATCAAAAACAGGACCGTCCTTGCACACATGACCGTGCCGCCAGCCGCCGTTCTCCGTTTTGAGCTTCACGGCACAGCCGAGGCACGCACCGATGCCGCAGGCCATCCGCTGCTCAAGCGAAATCTGGCACTCGATGCCGCGCTTTTCGGCCTCGGCGGTCAGGGCACGGAGCATCGGGGTCGGGCCGCAGGCAAAAAGGACCTCGCAGTCGTCAGGCAGGCATTCGGTCACCAGGCCGTGATGTCCCGCGGAACCATCGTCCGTAGCGAGAATGACGCGGTTGCCGTTCTTCGTAAAGTCGTCCTGTAAAATAACGGCGCTCTTGCTGCGGAAACCCGTCACAACCACAGCGTTCACTCCGAAGGACTTCGCGGCCGCAAGAAGCGGAGGCACGCCGATACCGCCGCCGACAAAGCACACCTTCCGCGCCGTATCACCGAGTTCAAAGCCATGTCCGAGCGGAGCAAGAATATCCCAGGAATCTCCCACACGGGTTTGAGAAAGAACGGCCGTCCCTTCCCCGCGGATCTGGAAGACAAAGCGCAGTTTGTCTCCCTCCGCGTCGCAGATCGAGATCGGGCGGCGCAGCGTCTTGCCGGGAACATAGATCTGCGCGAACTGGCCGGGCCGCGCCATACGGGCCAGCTCTCCCGCATCGACCCAGGCGCTGTAAATGTCCGCCGTAAGCTGTGTAAATTCTGTCACGCGGCACTGCCGCACATCATACTGCTTCACAGCGCGCCTCCCACCGGCAGGCGGATTTCGCCCACCTCGCTCATGATATCGTCACGCATGCGGACAGCCTCCGCGGCGGCGGCCTTCGCGTAATCCTCGGGCGCGGCGTTCGTCTTTTTCCACGCACAGAGAATGGAACGCGAGGCGTTCACAATCGCTCCGAGACCATTTTTGTCAAAGCCGGGAGCAACGTCCTTCGCGCCGCCTCCCTGTGCACCGTAACCGGGCACGAGGAAGAAGGTCGAGGGCATGGCCGCACGCAGCTCGCCGAGCTGTGCCGGATAGGTTGCGCCGACCACTGCGCCGACCCCGGAATAGCCATACTTGCCGGGAAGAGACTTGCCCCAATTCTCGCAGAAACGGCCCATCGTGCGGTAAATCGTCTCACCGTTCTCCAGCTTCTGATCCTGCAGCTCGCCGGAAGACGGATTGGAGGTCTTGACAAGGACAAAGATGCCGCGTCCCTGCTCGCCGCAAACCTTGAGCAGCGGATTGATGCCGTCGCTGCCGAGATAACCGTTCACCGTCAGGCTGTCCGCGCCGAACGGCTCGGCAAGCTCGTTTTCCACCGCCGTCAAACCAAGCCAGGCCGCGGCGTAGGATTCCATCGTCGCGCCAATGTCGTTGCGCTTGCCGTCGAGAATCACGTACATGCCCTTCTCGTGCGCATAGCGGATCGTCTCATACAGGGTACGAACCCCCTGCCATCCGTACATCTCGTAGTAAGCAGCCTGCGGCTTGACAGCAGGCACAATACCGCACAGGGCGTCGATCAGGCCCTTGTTGTAGGCGAGGATCGCCGCCGCGGCGCCCTCGAGCGTCCGGCCGTGCCTGGCATAAGCCTCTTCTCTGAGGTACTGCGGAATATAGTCGAGCTTTGGATCGAGACCCGCAACCGTGGGGTTCTGCAGGGCGGCAATTTTTTCGATCATCTTGTCAAGAGACATACAAAATACCCTCCATCATGGCGGGACGGCATGCCGTCCCTGTTTTGTTTTCTGTTCTATGGTTTCGCCCCTTCCGGGCGGAAATCGCGGGACAGATGCAAGTTTTACACACTCTCGCGCCAGACAAAGCGGCCGCGGCAAACAGTCGCCTTCACGCGGCCCGTAAGCTCCCGGCCCTTAAAGACAGCGTTGCGGCTTTTGCCGTGCAGGGCGTTCGGATCCACCGTCCAGACCTCGTCCGGGTCGAAAACAACGACGTCGGCAGGCGCTCCCTCGGCGAGCGTTCCGGCGTGCAGATGCAGCAGCCGGGCCGGGGATGTGCTCATCAGGCGGATCAGCTCCGAAAGCGTGAGCAGACCCGGCTTCACAAGATACGTGATGCCCGCGGCCAGCGACGTCTCCATCCCGATGCTGCCGTTGGGGGCCTTCGCAAAGTCGGCCTTTTCCTGGACGGTATGCGGCGCATGATCGGTCGCGATGGCTTGCAGCGTGCCGTCGCGCAGCGCCTCAATCACCGTGAGGCGATCTTCCTCGGTACGGAGCGGCGGGCTCATCCGCTTGTCCGCGTCGCGGCCGCGCAGTTCCTCGTCCGTGAGAGCGAAATAATGCGGGGCCGTCTCGCCGGTCACCTGCACGCCGCGGCGGCGCGCGTCACGGATCATGGCCACACTTGTTTTGGTACTGACGTGGCAAATGTGCACCGGGACGCCGTAAGCGGCGGCCAGCGCAATCTCACGGGCAGTACCGCAGTCCTCGGCTGCCGCCGGAACCCCCGGAACCCCGAGCTCCCTGCTGACGGCTCCCTCGTTCATCAGGCCGCCCGCCGAGAGACAAAGATCCTCACAGTGGGAGACGACCGGCACGCCGAGACGGGCAGCCGTCTTGAGCGTCTCAGCCATCTTGCGGGAATCGACCACAGGACGGCCGTCGTTGCTGAACGCAGAAGCGCCCGCGGCCCGCAGCGCTTCGAGATCACAAAGCTCTGCCGCGTCGCCGAGCCCCTTCGTGATGGCGGCGGCCACATAAATACGCGCATCGGCATGCTCCGCTTTCTCCAGAATATAGCGGACTGTCTCCGGCGTATCAACGGCGGGCTTTGTATTCGGCATGCACAAAAGACTCGTCACACCGCCCGCGGCAGCGGCACGGCAGCCGGTGAGAATATCCTCCTTGGCGGTAAAACCGGGATCGCGCAGGTGGACGTGCATGTCCACCAGTCCGGGGGCGGCGCACAGGCGGCCCTGACCGTCGATGACCTCCGAGTCGCGCATCTCAATCCGCTGCCCGACAGCGCGGATCACGCCCTCCTCCAAAAGGATATCGGCGACGGCTCCGTCCCGCTTGGAGGCGGGATCATAGACCTTGACGTTCTTCAGTAAAATATTGCTCACTGTTTCACAACCTTTCCTATGCGGCGCTTCCCCACACGGCCCAAGCCGCAGCCGGGCACCGGGAGACTGTCCTTTCATTATACAATAGGCGTACAGGATTGACAAGGCTTGGAGTGCGCTCCGGATCGGAAGAACACACCTCACAATACAAAACGAAAAGCTTCACAGCCAGGCAAAGAAGAGCTGCTTTGTCAGAGCCAGCACCTCCCGCGCAACGCAGGCGGGCAGCAGATAAAACGGCGTTGCGCCGGATACTGCATACGACTCCGCGCCGGCGTGCTGTGCAATCAGATTGGCACGGAATTCGTGGTACTCGTCGGTAACAATCAGCAATGGCTCCGACAGGGAGTTTTCTTCCATGACCTGCAGCGTGAATGCGATATTTTCCTCCGTATCCGACGACTGATCCTCAAGGTAAATACGGGAAGGCTCCACGCCCTGCGCGATCAGACCGTCGCGGATTGCCTCGGCTTCCGATATCTCCTCCCCCGCCCCCTGACCGCCGGAGGCGACAACCGAAAGATCCGGATGCTCCAGCAGATAATCGGCGGCACGATCAATGCGGGCCTGCAGATCGGCACTGGGCGTCGTACCGTTGACCTTGCTGCCGAGAACCACCACCGTTCCCTCCGGATCCCCCGGCGGAGCCTGCAGCGCACCGAAAACCATACAGCCGCACAGGGCCAGCGAATAGAATACAAGGACAACAGAAACCGTCAGGATTCCTCCGGAGAGCCATCGGATTCTCCTTTTCCGGCAAAATTCCGTTATCGCGGGCCACCGCTTCGCTCCGATTGCCATTACGGCCCCTGCCGCAAGCCCTACCCACGTTCCTAAACTCCATACGCCGAAAAAAACGGCAGGCAGCAGATAAACAGCGCAAAGAACAAGACCGGCCGCCAGCACGACTCCACGGATTACAGTTTTCACACCTTCCCCTCCTTTTCCTGAACGGTGCAGATTCTCTCTGGTGGAAAGCATACCAGAGGATCGTAAACCAGGTGTGAATTTTTGCAAAAAAAGTTCGAAACAGGACGAGCCTCTGTGATGCGAAGCGATGCTCCTGCGCGCATTTACACGGACGCCAACAGGAAGTACCGCCTGCCGGTGAGGCTGGAAACCACAAACTCTTTCCGGCGGACGGTTTCACAAAAAAAGCGCGGTCCCTGGTGTCCGCGCCGCTTTTCCTATAGAAAGCAGAACGGGCGCTCCCTTTGCAGGGAACGCCCGGAAAAATCAATATCTGCTGCGCGCCACGTAAGTGGTATGCAGGAGCTCGTGCGCCTTATGGCTGCCGGGCTCGCCGAGGAACTCCTCGTATGCTTTCTTGATAAGCGGATTTTCATGGCTTTTGCGCAGCGGCATATTTTCGTCCTGCGTATAAAGCGCTTGGGCGCGCAGAGCGCGCAGATCCGTAAAGTTGCGGACAGAGGAGGGCTGGATCGGCTGGCCGCCGCCGTTGACGCAGCCGCCGGGGCAGCACATAATCTCAATAAAGTGGTAATCCGCCTCGCCGTTCTTCACCTTCGTGAGAACCTCGTTGGCGTTGTTCAGGCCGCTGACAACGGCGACCTTAACATCCATACCGGCGATCTTGTAAACCGCTTCCTTGATGCCCGCGCCGCCGCGAACCTCATGGTATTCGATGTTCTCCACGCTGCGACCCTCCAGGACGTCGGCGGCCGTTCTGAGCGCGGCCTCCATAACGCCGCCGGTCGAACCGAAGATAACGGCCGCGCCGGTGGACTCGCCCATCGCCGGATCAAACTGCTCGTCGGGCAGAGCGGTGAAATCAATGCGGCAGAGCTTGATGAGACGGCCAAGCTCGCGTGTCGTGAGGACAATATCGGTATCCGGGATGCCCTCGCCGGCTCCCTCCATGTCGTCACGCTGGATTTCAAACTTCTTCGCCGTACACGGCATAATGCTGACCACGACAATCTTCTTCGGGTCGATGCCTTCCTTCTGCGCGAACCACGTCTTGATCATCGCGCCCGTCATCTGCTGGGGCGACTTGCAGGAGGAAACGTTCGGCAGAAGCTCAGGGAAGTAATGCTCGCAGAACTTAATCCATCCGGGCGAGCAGGACGTAATCATCGGCAGGGTACCGCCGTTCTTCACGCGATCGAGGAACTCGTGAGCCTCCTCCATGATCGTGAGGTCCGCGCCGAAATCGGTGTCAAAGACCTTTTTGAAGCCAAGACGGCGCAGAGCGGCAACCATCTTTCCTTCCACATTCGTGCCCACCGGCATGCCGAAGCACTCGCCGAGGGTAGCGCGAATGGACGGAGCCGTCTGAACCACGACGTACTTATCGGGGTCGCTCAGCGCGGCGAGCACGTCGGCGCACTGATCCTTCTCCGTGAGCGCGCCCGTCGGGCACGCGACGATGCACTGGCCGCAGGAAACGCAGGCCACGCTGGAAAGCGGCTTCTCAAACATACAGCCGATATGGGTGTCAAAACCGCGGCTGTTCGGACCGATAACGGCCACATGCTGGTTGGCGCACGCGGCGACGCAGCGGCGGCAGAGAATACACTTGGAATTGTCGCGCACGAGATGCAGCGTGCTGTCGTCGTAGATCGAGTCCGGCATCGCTCCCTCGTAGCTCGTGGCGTCCTCGACGCCGAGCTCCTGGCAGAGCGCCTGCAGCTCGCAGTTCTGGCTGCGCTTGCAGGTCAGGCAGGACTTGTTGTGGACGGACAGAAGCATCTCAAGCGTCATCTTGCGGGACTCAATAACCTTGGGCGTGTTGGTGTAAACCTCCATACCCTCGTTGACGGGATAGACGCAGGAGGCAACGAGGGAGCGGGCTCCCTTGACCTCGACCACGCACATACGGCATGCGCCGATCTCGTTGAGATCCTTGAGGTAGCACAGCGTCGGAATGTCGATCCCGGCGCTTTTGGCGGCCTGCAGGATAGTATAGTCAGCCGGCACCGAGAGGGGCATGCCGTTGATTTTCACGTTTACCATATTCATTTACTCTGGCAGCTCCTTTCTTATCTCTTGTCAATCGCGCCGAACTTACATTTCTCCATGCAAGCGCCGCACTTGATGCACTTCTGCGTGTCGATCACATGAGGCTGCTTCACGCTGCCGCTGATGGCTCCCACCGGGCAGTTGCGGGCGCACAGCGTACAGCCGCGGCACTTCTCCGGATCGATGTAATAGTTCGTCAGGGCCTTGCAGACGCCGGCCGGGCAGCGCTTTTCCGTCACGTGAGCGATATACTCGTCGCGGAAATACTTGAGCGTGGAGAGCACCGGGTTCGGGGCCGTCTGGCCCAGAGCGCACAGGGAGTTCTCCTTGAGATAATAGCAGAGCTTCTCGAGACGGTCGATGTCCTCCAGCGTACCGTTGCCGCTCGTGATCTTGTTGAGGATCTCCAGCAGGCGGCGCGTACCGACACGGCAGGGCGTGCACTTGCCGCAGGACTCGTCAACGGTGAACTCGAGGAAGAATTTCGCGATATCCACCATGCAGGTGGTGTCGTCCATGATGATCATGCCGCCGGAGCCCATCATTGCGCCGATGGCAAGCAGGTTGTCGTAGTCGATCTTGACGTCCATCTCGGAGGCCGGGATACAGCCGCCGGAGGGGCCGCCTGTCTGGGCCGCCTTGAAGGTATGTCCGTTCGGCACGCCGCCGCCGATTTCCTCAACAATCTCGCGCAGAGTGGTGCCCATCGGAACCTCGACGAGGCCGGTATGCTTGATCTTGCCGCCGAGGGCAAAGACCTTCGTGCCGGCGGAACGCTCGGTGCCGATCGACTTGAACCATTCGGGACCATTCAGGATGATCTGAGTGACGTTCGCCCACGTCTCCACGTTGTTGAGGATCGTCGGCTTCTGGAACAGACCCTTGAGCGCCGGGAACGGCGGACGGGGACGAGGCTCGCCGCGCTTGCCCTCGATGGAGGTCATCAGAGCCGTCTCTTCGCCGCAGACGAACGCGCCCGCGCCGAGACGAAGCTGAATGTCAAAGTTAAAGCCGGTGCCGAAGATATCGTTGCCGAGCAGGCCGTATTCATGCGCCTGATCGATGGCGATCTGCAGACGCTTGACGGCGATCGGATACTCCGCGCGAACATAGATATAGCCCTGGGACGCGCCAATGGCGTAGCCCGCGATGGCCATGGACTCGAGCACGACGTGCGGATCGCCTTCCAGAATGGAACGGTCCATAAACGCGCCCGGGTCGCCTTCGTCGGCGTTGCAGCAGACGTACTTCTGATCCGCCTGGTTTGCCGCCGCAAAGCTCCATTTGAGGCCCGTCGGGAAGCCCGCGCCGCCGCGGCCGCGCAGACCGGAGGCCTTCATGACGTCAATAACCTGCTGCGGGGTCATCTCGGTGAGCACCTTACCGAGGGCCTGATAGCCGTCGACCGCGATGTATTCATCGATGTTCTCCGGGTTGATTACGCCACAGTTGCGCAGCGCGATTCGTCTCTGCTTGCCGTAGAACGTCGTCTCATTGAGCGATTTGACGGAGTTGTCATCGACCACCGTCTCCTGATACAGCAGGCGCTTGACGATACGGCCCTTGAGCAGATGCTCCTCCACAATCTCCGGAACATCATCGGGCTTGACCATACTGTAAAACGCGCCTTCCGGATACACGACCATGATCGGGCCGAGCGCACACAGGCCGAAGCAGCCGGTGCGGATGACGTTGACCTCTTTCTCGAGGCCGTGCGCCTTGATCTCTTCCTTCAGACGCTGGATGATAAGCTCGCTGTTCGAGGAGGTACAGCCGGTACCGCCGCAAACCAGTACGTTAGAACGATACAATACAGCCGCCTCCTTACTGTGCACTCGCGCCGATGGTGTACTCCGTCACCACATTGCCGTTGACGAGATGGTCGTTTACCACGCGCACGGCCTTTTCGGCGGTCATTTTCACGTATGTTGTTTTCTTGTCTCCCTCGATGATCTCCACAACGGGCTCATACTGGCAGATGCCGATGCACCCCGTCTGCGTCACCATAATATCGTGCAGGCCGCGCTTGGCGACCTCCTCCACAAAGGCGTTGAGCACCGGGCGGGCGCCGGCAGCAATCCCGCAGGTGGCCATGCCGACCTGAACGCGGACGGAAGCTCCGCTCTCGGCGCGCAGTCCCACCTGCGCACGGGCCTTGTCGCGGATGGCCTGAAGCTCAGCTAAAGACTTCATCGTTACATTTCCTCCTTCAGTAATGCGGTCTGTTCCTCCAAGTAACCGGCGATCCATTCCGAGACCTCCGGCGCGTTCAGGGGAACATCTTCCCCGAGAATCTGCCGGAGCTCGCGTGTATCCATGGTAAACTCCCTGCCGTCCCGGCTTCGCCGGTATACAAAATCAAGCGTCGGGTTGCAGGTGACGAGCAAGCGAACGGTGCCGGAAATATCCCCCAGGGGGATCATATCCACATGCGACGGAACAAAAATGGCCGTGAGAATCGTTCCCCTCCCCTTTTGAGAACGAATCGAAAAGCTGCCTCCCGTCATCTCCGCCTCCATTTTAAAGAGCGGAACCCCCAGTCCCACCTTGCGCGTGGTACGGGTGGTATAAAACGGGTCGACAACGCTTCGAACCTGCTCCTCCGTCATGCCGCAGCCGTTGTCCTCAAGCGTAATCGAGAGACGGTCAGCGGCCGACTCCTCCTCGACCGTCAGGGTGATGAGCGTCGCCCCGGCGGAGATGGAGTTTTGCGCCACGTCCATCACATTAAGCGCCAGTTCACGCATCGCCGTTCTTGTACTTTTCGAGGATTCCGTCGATATCCTCCGGAACCAGGCGGCCGTAAACCTCGTCGTTAATCGTCATGACGGGCGCCAGGCCGCACGCGCCGATACAGCGGCAGGCCGTAAGCGAGAACATGCCGTCCGGCGTGCACTCCTCCGGCTGGATGCCGAGGTTCTTCGTAATCGCGTCGAGCACATTGGCCGCACCCTTGACATAGCACGCTGTGCCAAGGCAAACGGAAATGTTGTACCGTCCCTTCGGCGTAAGGGAAAACTGCGAATAGAAGGTCGACACGCCGAAAACCTCCTCCAGCGAGACGCCAAGACCACGCGCAATCATGGTCTGCACCTCCACCGGAAGATAGCCGTAAACCTCCTGAGCTTCCTGCAGGCAGGGCATGATCGCCCCGGGCTCATCCTTGTGACGGGCAATAATCGCATTCAGTTTTTCTTCCTGCTCCGGCGTTCCGCTGAAGGGCAGGTTGCTGATACGTTTCTGCATTCTCTTTCCTCCCTGATTGTTGCATTGCGTTGGTGTTGCGAATTTCGTAAAACGGAAGTGCGGCGCCGTTTAGGGGGTAACAGCCACATTCCGACTTATTTTACACGGTACAGTATAACATACCGTCTCCACAAAATCCAGAACTTTATGTAAGTTTTACTCAAAAGATAATCACTTTTTCGTTAAAATATTAACGATTAAAGATAGAGTTTATTTTGTCTCATTCAGTACAAAAACTATCGATTTCCTCTTTCGGTAAAAAAGAGTTTCGAATTTAAGCCATTTTCCATCCAATTGATAAAATTCATAGCCAAAAATCGCCATTCTGCATCGTTAATTATTTAACGATTATAGGCAATATAAATTGAATTTTTATTCATTTTTATCTGTTTTTGTATTTTATTTCAGCACTCCCAGGAAAGGCCGTCTGCAGTACGCCCCGGCCTGTACCACGGCACGCGGATTTCTCCGTTGAGCGCCGCGATCAGGGCTTCCGGCGAAGCTTCCGGCAGCTCCATCCAGGCGCACGGATCCGGCATGTTTTCCAGATAATGAGCGTCCGAATTCATCGGAAGAAGCATGCCGCAAAGCTCCGGATGCATTTTCAGCATAGCGCGAGGATCTCCGGCAGGACTGATCTCCGCCGCACGGAAGCCCGGTTCGGGCGGAATTGCGCCGAGACTCGCGATCAAACTGTAGGAATCCCGGTCCACATGAGCAGGAAAGGCTGCGCCGCCAAGCGAACGAACCTGCACGGCTGCTTCCTCCACACTCAGCAGAGAGGCGGCAAGCAGCATGCGCTCCTCCTCCCCCACGACCTCATCCAGCGCGTCCCTGCGCAGCTGACGGCCAAAAATTTCCGGCCTGTTTCTGAGCGGCGGACTGTGCCGGACGACGATCGCCTCAAACTCCTCCGCCGCGGCAACCGTCGGAAACAGGCACACCACATGCGCCTCCTCCGCAGTACAAAGCTCCATTCCGGGCACAACAACAAGGCCCGCGGCCCGGCCCGCCTCAACGGCGGCCCCGGCATTGCCGCAGGCGTTGTGATCGGTGACGGCAATCATCTGAAATCCCAGCAAAGCCGCCATATTCACCAGATTGTTCGGCGTCATCTCGTCGCTCCCGCACGGGGACAGGCAGGAGTGCAGATGCAGATCATAAAACAATCTCACGCCGTCTCCCCCAAAAGCGCCGCAACGCGCAAAGCCGTCTGATAACTTCCCTCCGCCACACGCAGAATGGGAATTTCCTCCATTCCGGCGCGCTGCCGCGCGTTGTCATCAAGCGCCGCGCTCTCCGTCAGCAAAATACACGCCCCATCCTTAAGAGAGCAAACGGCGACGGCGTTGAGGTTTCCCATCACCGTCATCCAGGCCGCTCCCTCGGGCAGCCGGGCCATAACCCAGCTGAGCAGATCGCCGACGTAGGCCGTTTCCACCGTGCGGGTGAGATCGCCTTCCACAAGAATTTCCGCCCCAAGGCGGTTCGCCAACTCCTGAACCGTCATTTCGGTTTTCCCCTTCCTTTTTCTCCCGCACCGTGGCCTCCCATTGCACCAAGAACGTTCGCCATGGAGCGAATTTCCTCGCGAAGCACAAAGATGCAGTCACTTTCTTTTGCCTCACCCTTGACAACATCCTCCGCCAGCGAGCGGCACGACGGCGCACCGCAGGAACCACAGTCAAGACCGGGGAAGCTCTCGCAAATGCGGTCAATGTCGGACATCATCTGCAGCGCACGCTCCATATCGTCGGAAAGTTTGAGCACCGGAGCGTATTCAAGTTCCGTCTGCCAGCGCAGCTCACGCGGCACCTCCCGGTCAAGATGATTACGCGAAACCGGCAGATAGCGGCGCAGCCTCTGCAGACGCGCTTTCGCCACATAGGCGTTTTCAACGGTGAGCACGCCTCCCACACAGCCGCCCGCACAGGCGTTGAGTTCAATGAATTCCAGCTCGCGAATCCGCTCATCCTCGAGCTCCTCCAGCACGCGGATTACATTTTCCACACCGTCGGCAGCGAGGTACTTGTCGTTGAGAAGAGCCGCGCTTTCCCCGCCGCTCGAAGCCCAGCTTACACCGATCACACCCGAGCTCTGCAGCGGCTCGGCAGCGTCAAGATGCTCCATCTTCTCCGTAAGCTTCGGGAAAATCTCACTGATCGCGATAGCCCCGTCCACTTCGGACCGTTCGAAATTGAGAGGGACACGCACATCCGTCACCTTCGCCGGACAGGGTGTGAGGAAAAACGCGCCTATTTTTTCGCGCGGCAGGCCGGTACGCTTCTCCGCCTCATCCTTTGCCAAACGGGCAGCATACTCCATAGGGGAAGCCAGCGGCAGAACATGATCGCACAAATCCGGGAAACGCACCCGGATCAGCCGCACCACCGAGGGGCAGGCCGTGCTGATAAATGGCCATTGTTCCTGATGCGTATCGACATATTTCCTGGAGGCCTCGGAGACAAGCTCTGCGGCAGCACCGACTTCAAGGCAGATTGCGGAATCTATAAGATGAAGTGCTGAAGTGGGCGATACGCCGAAAAGATTATCGTCGTTCTTTCTGTTTGCATTATATGTTATCCTGAACGCTTTGTAGACGGAAAGAGTAAGCATTGACGAAACGCTCTTGCTGAGCTTTGATGATTTGATTTTCTGTAAAATCGAGAAAATCACTTCAATACTGTTTGTTATCAGCTTTTTGTTAAGTGCAAGCATAATATCGCCCGATTTTGAATCACCGGACGAGTTTCCGTCGGGAATATCGCTTTCGGTAATTATACCGCCGTTGGAAACGGGCGAACGACCGAGCAGATAGTCAGTAGAAACGTTATAGTAGTCAGCCGCTTTTACAAGGAACTCAAGACCACATTCACGTTTACCTTTTTCATAATGTGACAGGAGTGCCTGAGCGATGCCAAGATCGGCGGCAACCTGTTTTTGTGTAAGTCCACGTTCTTTGCGGAGCAGGGAAAGTATTCTTGGAAAATCGGTATTCATTATACGATATAACCTCTCTGATTCTGACAATATTCACACAGTATATTATAACGGAGTTATTCCCTATTGTAAAGCGTGATTTTATACAAAAAATCAAGTGCTTTTTTATGTAATAACTCTATAATAA
>ERZ779885.1581-NODE-1581-length-22780-cov-3.463982_pt1 | contig 22780 bp, 21 predicted proteins | sample MGYA00511554_ERZ779885 | MGnify/ENA primary metagenome ERZ779885 (study PRJEB29588, sample SAMEA2160998) | human gut metagenome | biome: human gut; feature: human-associated habitat; material: faeces | place: Denmark | collected 2008/2010 ... | reverse complement strand
AATGATCTTCCGCTGGTTAATCTATCTGCGTCTGCGTGACTGGCTGAAGCTGCCGGTGGCAGCAGTGATTTCCGGGCTGATATTTGGTATCTATCACGGAAATATCGTACAGGGAATTTACGCAAGTATCCTCGGAACTGCATTTGCATGGATACTGGAAATGAGTGGAAATATTTACAGCAGTATGCTGCTCCATATGGGAGCAAACATCTGGTCACTGCTTATCTCAGAATATGCACTGGATTTGTATTCCATGAAATATGGGGTACAGATTCTCATATTAATCTATCTGATTCTGTTGATCAGTGTGGTATATTGCCTTACCCATTTCGAAAAGATGTGCAGTATAAGAAAAAAGAAAAGAATGATATAAAAATAGAGACAAGATAAAGACATCTGCAATTGTGGAATGACAGTACACATGCAGGTGTCTTTGTTATTAGAAAAAAGATTATGTTAAGGCAAAAAGAAAATAATCAGTATACGGAAATTTAGATGTACTGGAAAGAGTAAAACCTAACAGTTTGATTAGGATTCGGAAATAACCTTTTACTGAATTAAACAGAGAATATCTGTTTGACAAATAAGTATTTAGCTATTAAGTACTTGACAGATACAACAGTATTCTGTATTATGAATGTATCAATACAACTAATACACTAAGTACACACATAAAATAAAACAACACATCATGAAACACGTAACAGAAAGGAGGAATTACCAGTGATTGTTTTGGATTATCAGGACAGGCGTCCAATCTATGAACAGGTTACAGATAAATTTCAGATCCTAATCCTGAACGGTGTCCTGCCGCCGGGATCGCAGATGCCGTCAGTAAGGCAGCTTGCCACAGAACTGTCCGTCAATCCCAACACGATCCAGCGTGCATATATGGAGCTGGAGAAACTGGGACTGATCTATCCTGTAAAAGGCAGAGGAAATTTCGTAGCAGACAGCTCTCAGGTACAGAAGATAAACAGAGAGAGCTACCGAAAAGAATTCACAGCACTGATACAGAAAGGCAGAAACACAGGATTCAACAGAGAGGAACTGGAGAAAATGCTTGCGGAAATCTTTGAAAAGGAGGACGAATCATGATAGAGATTAGAAACTGCAGTAAAGCTTTCGGAGAGATCCATGCCATTGACCATGTATTAATGGAAATCGGTGAACGCCAGATTTTCGGACTGGTAGGGACCAACGGTGCAGGAAAGAGCACGCTGCTTCGAATGGCTGCCGGAGTGATAAAGCCGGACGAAGGAGAAATCCTGGTGGATCAGGAACCGGTCTATGAGAATGAAAAGATAAAACAGCAGATATTTTACATTTCAGACGGTGGATATTTTCCACAGGGATATACGGCAGCAGATCTGAAAGATTTCTACAGAGAATATTATCCGGACTTTATGACTGACCGTTACAGTAAATTAATGGACCAGTTTCATCTGGATGAGAAACGCAGGATCAGTTCCTACAGCAAGGGAATGAAGAAACAGCTTCTGGTCATTATGGGAATCAGTGCAGGGACAAAATATCTGTTATGCGATGAAACGTTCGATGGACTTGATCCGGTCATGCGTCAGGCAGTAAAGAGTCTGTTTGTGTCTGAAATCATGAATCGGGATTTTACCCCGGTGATCGCATCTCATAATATGAGAGAACTGGAGGACGTGTGTGACCATGTAGGATTCCTGCACAAAGGAGGAATTCTTTTATCCAGAGAACTGGAAGACATGAAATTCCATATCCATAAGATCCAGTGTGTACTGCCGGATCAGACAAAAGAAGAAGCACTTTTGAAAGAATTGGACGTTTTAAAGAAAGAACATCAGGGATCACTTCTGATACTTACTGCAAGAGGGACCAGAGAAGAAATACTTCAGAAAGTACAGACACAGAATCCAATATTCTGCGAAGTGATTCCATTGACACTGGAGGAGATATTTATCAGCGAAACGGAGGTGGCAGGCTATGAAGTCAAAAACATTTTCTGGTAGATCATTAAGAAGCAGCTTAAAAGGCAGTACCTGGATTCTGGTGCTGTTGTTACTGGGGTTTATGGTTGCATTTCCGGTAGCAGAACTGATGCTGATCGGAAATCAGACGGATGAAATCCACAGGATGACTTTTGCCATGATCTGTTCCTATCTGATAGTTCCAGGCTTTTTGGTTACAATGCTTGCGGCCGTTGTAAATGCCCTGAATGAATTCTGGTATCTTTTTTCCAGAGATAAGATTGATTTTTATCACAGTCTTCCGGTAACAAGAAGCAGGTTCTTTTGGGAAAAAGCAATCAGAGGTCTGGTGCTGTATCTGGTTCCATATGTGATCATGGAACTGATCACAATGGCGATCGCAGTCAGCAAAGGACATGGTAGTCATCTGATCACGGCAGCGGGGAAAATGTTTCTGGAACATTTGCTTATGTATCTGCTGCTGTATTTCGGAGCAGTGTTGGCACTGGCAATTGCGGGAAATATTCTGGCAGGTATTCTGTCATTATGCTGTGTTTACCTTTACGGACCGGTACTGGGCATTCTTTTATGGGTGCTGGAAATGATGTATTTCAGAACGAATATGGGACTTAAAGAGGGAATGGCAGAAAAGATATCTGTTTTTCTTTCACCTGTATCTATTTCCGTGGCATTGCGGACTTATTCAGGACAAAAGAATTTCTGGATCATTATAGTGGGCGGGATACTGCTTCTGATTGTTCTGGCAGTATGTGCATATCTGGCATATACAAAGCGTCCAGCTGAGAAAACAGGAAAATCTTTTGTTTACGGATTTCTGGAACCAATCCTTTTGTTTATGGTCGTAATCCCTGCTGCTCTGGCAATTGGAACGATGTTTGCGCTGATCGGACCGGAAGAGAACAGGACTGGCTGGTGGATATTCGGGCTTGTGCTGGGGACAGTTGTATTTTATGGAATTTTGCAGGTTATTTTTGCAATGGATTTCCGTAAAATGGCAGCACATAAGCTGCAGCTTCTGCTTTTGGGAATATGTGTAGCTGTCAGTGCCTGGATATTACACACAGATGCCATCGGATATGATACAAGAATTCCGACAATGGCAAAAACTGAGGGAATCAGTCTGAATCTGGAGTGGATAGGAACTGAGAGTGTGAATGAACCGCAGATGGAAGTGAGTTCTGGTTCATATAAACTGGACAGACTCTTTTATTTTATGGGCGGAAATTATGGCAGATGGACAGATGCGGGAATGTCAGATAAAATCTATGAAGTGTTAAAAGAAATTGCGTCTTATCAGAACAGTAAGGAGTGCAGCGGAACAGAAATAGGAGTTCAGTTTAAAAAGAAGAGCGGTTTCGATATTACCAGACAATATATAGTGACAGCGGAGCAGCTTGGCAGACTGCTGGAAGCATGCTATGAGCAGGGAACATTAAAAGATAATAAATATGATATTCTGGAAAAGTACAGACAGAAAGTGTCTTTTATAACAGTAGATCCTTTAAATGAATTAGATGATCAGTACTCTGTAACATTGGAAAAATCTGACAGTCAGAAGCTGCTGGATCTGCTGAAACAGGATATAGCAGAAGCCTCACCGCAGGAACTTATAGGAATCCCGTGTGGACAGATGGAGCTTTACGCTACTTCCTATGCAGATATGGATGAGCATATTGCACCGGAATCCTATGCAGAAGTAGGAAGATATATTTTCCCGACATTTAAGCGGACACTTGTTTTCCTGAAAGAAAAAGGTTATGCTTTTGTTATGGAAAAAGAAAATCTGAAACAGTACGATTATTCAGTGACATATAATGCAGAAGAAATGGATGTCACAGATCCTGAACAGAAAGAAGAATTAGCCCAGAGCCTGATCCGTGAATGGGAGTGTCCGGCATGGCTGGAAACGGAGGCGGGTGTGAGTGTGAAAGTGGCTCTGAACAGTACAGAGTCTGCCGGAGAATCGCTAAACGGAATAGAGTTTGCTGTACTGAAAGCGAAAGAGCCGGAATTTATAAAGAAAATAGTAGAAACTGGCGAGGAAGAAGAATGAAGAAAGCAGTTCGTCTGGACAAGTTCCTGGCAGATGCAGGAGCAGGAACCAGAAGTGAGGTAAAAAAATTTATTCAAAAAGGAAAAGTCCAGGTCAACGGTGTGCCTGCAAAGAAATCGGAGATCAAGGTCAGTGAAGAAGATGAAGTGGTTCTGGATGGAAATAGAATTTCCCAGGCACCGGAATTTGTCTATTATCTTCTGCACAAACCGGCAGGGTATGTTAGTGCCACAGAAGATAAGCGGGACAAAACAGTGATGGAACTTGTAGCATCAGACAGAAAAGGCCTGTTTCCGGTGGGAAGACTGGACAAAGATACGGAAGGACTGCTTCTGATCACAGACGACGGAGCACTGGCGCATGAATTGCTTTCTCCAAAGAAACATGTGGACAAGACCTATTATGCGGTTACAGACGGATGTATGACCAAAGAGGATGTGCAGCGCTTCGCAGATGGTCTGGAAATCGGAGAAAAAAATCCCACAATGCCGGCAAAACTGGAGATCCTCAGTACAAGAAAAGTTGAAGAGACAGAACTGGAACAGTATCCGTCAGGTTGGTCTTCGGAGATTCAGCTTATGATCAAAGAGGGAAAATTTCATCAGGTGAAGCGAATGGCAGAAGCAGTAGGAAAGAAAGTGGTCTATCTGAAACGAATTTCCATGGGAGTATTAACATTGCCGGATGACCTGAAAAAAGGCGAATGCCGTCAGCTGACTGCTGAAGAAGAAAAAAAACTGAAAGACAGCATTGGCAGATCTTGAAAAACCTGTAAAAATAATAAAAAATTTGCAAAAAACCCTCTTTACATGGAGGGTTTTTGTATGCTATACTACAGAAGTTGCGAGTCATGCGCATCTATTGCGTGTGCAAAAATATACACGTTCGGAGATTCCTGCGGATGGTGCCCTGCGGTGTGAGGCTGGGTCCCCAGGAAAAAGAACCGGGCGGAAGAAATTAACCAAAAAAGGAGAACAAACATGAGCGTTATTTCAATGAAACAGCTTTTAGAAGCAGGCGTACATTTCGGACATCAGACAAGAAGATGGAACCCTAAAATGGCTCCATACATCTACACAGAGAGAAACGGTATCTACATCATCGACTTACAGCAGTCTGTAGGTATGGTTGACGATGCTTACAATGCAATCGCTGATATTGTAGCAGACGGTGGAAACATCTTATTCGTAGGAACAAAGAAACAGGCTCAGGATGCTATCAAAACAGAAGCAGAGCGTTGCGGACAGTTCTATGTAAACGAGAGATGGTTAGGTGGTATGCTTACAAACTTCAAAACTATCCAGAGCCGTATTGCAAGACTGAAACAGATCGAAGCTATGGAAGCTGATGGAACATTTGACGTTCTTCCTAAGAAAGAAGTTATTGAGCTGAAAAAAGAACTTGCCAAATTACAGAAAAACATTGGTGGTATCAAAGAAATGAAGAGACTTCCAGATGCAATCTTCATCGTAGATCCTAAGAAAGAAAGAATCTGCGTACAGGAAGCTCATACATTAGGAATCCCGCTTATCGGTATCTGCGATACAAACTGTGATCCGGAAGAACTGGATTATGTAATTCCTGGTAACGATGATGCAATCCGTGCAGTAAAATTAATCGTTTCCAAAATGGCAGACGCTGTTATCGAAGCAAAACAGGGTACTGCAGATGTAGACGGTGAAATCGAAGCTGAATCTGAAGAGTTCGCAGCTACAGAAGAATAATTTTTTGAACCAGCGCAGGAAAGCCGGCAGGCTTTCCTGTCATTGAAAAAAGAAAAGCCCCTCCGGGCGATTTATGATCATATTATTCAGGAGGAAAATGAAATGGCTATCACAGCAGCACAGGTAAAAGAATTAAGAGAAATGACCGGCGCCGGAATGATGGATTGTAAGAAGGCTCTTACAGCTACAGAAGGTGATATGGATAAAGCAGTAGAATTCCTTCGCGAGAAAGGTCTTGCTACAGCACAGAAGAAAGCAAGCCGTGTAGCAGCAGAAGGTCTTTGCAAAACTTTAGTTTCCGAAGATGAAAAGAAAGCAGTTGTTGTAGAAGTTAACTCTGAGACAGACTTCGTAGCTAAAAATGAGAAATTCCAGAACTATGTAGCAGATGTAGCAGCACAGGCTATGAACACATCAGCAGCAGATATCGATGCTTTCCTTGCAGAGCCATGGGCACTTGACACAACTAAGACTGTTAAAGAAGCTCTTGCAGCTCAGATTGCAGTTATCGGCGAGAACATGAACATCAGAAGATTTGCTCAGGTTACAGAAGAGAACGGTTTCGTTGCTTCCTACACACATATGGGCGGTAAGATTGGTGTTCTTGTAGACGTTGAAACAGACGTAGTTAACGATGCTGTTAAAGAAATGGCTAAGAACGTAGCAATGCAGATTGCAGCTCTGAAACCACAGTACACAAGCGACAGCGAAGTAAGCGCAGAATACATTGAGCATGAGAAAGAAATCCTTATGGCTCAGATCCAGAACGATCCGAAAGAATCCCAGAAACCGGAGAAGGTTATCCAGGGTATGATTACTGGACGTATCAAGAAAGAACTCAAAGAGATCTGCCTTCTTGATCAGGTTTACGTTAAAGCAGAAGATGGAAAACAGACTGTTGCTAAATATGTAGAAGAAGTTGCTAAAGCAAACGGCGCTAAGATTGCAATCAAAGGTTTCGTTCGTTTCGAAACTGGCGAAGGTATCGAAAAACGTCAGGATGACTTCGCAGCAGAAGTTGCAGCTCAGGTAGCTGGTAAATAATTTCTGATCTGATTTAAGTCAGAACATTTCAATCCCCTGAAATCCAGGGCATCTCATCGAGATGCGAGGGTTTTGGGGGATTTTTTGTATGGAAAAGGAAAATATCTTGTAATTTTGAGGTTTTTCATTCATAATATATGCAGTACAATTAGAAATGAGTATAAAAATATGGTGAACTACAAAAATGTAAAAATATCAGAAGACGCACGAATAGCGAAACAGTCCGTAATTATTGGTGATGTGACGATCGGACGAGACAGCTGTGTATTATATTATGCAGTGATCCGTGGTGATGAAGCCCCGATTGTGATTGGTGAGGAGACCAATATTCAGGAGAACTGCACGGTTCATGTAAGTCATAATAAGCCGGTTTCTATTGGAAACAATGTTACAATAGGGCATAATGCCGTGATTCACAGCTGTACGATCGGAGACCGGACGCTGATTGGAATGGCTGCGGTAATTCTGGATGGTGCACAGATCGGAAACGACTGTATCATTGGAGCCGGAAGTCTGGTAACAAAGAATACTGTGATTCCGGATGGTTCACTTGTGTTGGGAAGTCCGGCGAAAATAAAGAGAAATCTTACCTGGGAAGAGAAACTTGGTAATCTCGAAAACAGCAGAGAATACGTTAAGGTTTCCGGTGAGATGAAAGCACAGGGTATTTTGTAAGTTATTTGCAATATAAATGATGAAAACAGAATATAGGAAAAGATAAAGGAGAGTTCTATGGATCACGAAATTCCTGTCCGTATTGTAGACAACCAGGAATACATGAAGGTTGTCCGCTCAATTCTTGAGGAGGGAAAAGAAGTTCCCCTTGTTGTCACAGGAAACAGTATGATGCCGTTTCTTATTGACAGGAGGGATCAGGTGCTGATAAAAAGGATTGAACGTCCTCTGAAAAAAGGAGATATTGCTTTTTTTCAGAGAGAAAACGGACAGTATATTATGCACAGAATTCACTTTATGCGAAAAGATGACAGAACTGGTGAAAACCAGTTCTATTTTATTGGAGATGGACAGAAAAACATAGAAGGACCTATTAAAGAAACTCGGATTTTTGGCGTAATTACCGGGGTTTTGCGGAAAGGGAAATATTTGGATGAACACACATTTACATGGAGATTTTTTGAGAATATCTGGCGTTATGTGATACCATTTCGTCCCCTGATAATAAAAATATATTCACTTTTTAAGCGTTGAATTGCTTGAGAATCATAAAGTGCAGTGCTATAATTTGACCAAGTTGCGGGTAGTGAATTGTAGAGCGATGAGAAATCAGTAAAGATAAGTGGAGTACTATTTTGAAGCGGTGGATAAAGAAAATCATTGTCAGAATCAGAGAAGGATATCTGAAAGAAATATACAAAGAAACGGTGTGGATGTATCAGTATGTAAAACGTTATTGGTTTTCTATATGTTTTTATATCTTGGCAGGAGTCTTCGGTACCGTTATGGGACTTGGAAGCAGTGTTGTGTCCAAGTATCTGATCGATGCAGTCACCGGAGTCAGGAAAGATAAAATCCTTCTGTTCGCGGTGCTGATCATAGGCATGACAGCAGCTGGAATTATCTCGAATGCAGTCATCAGCAGAATATCAGCAAGGATCAACGTTGTGATACAGAATGAGATTCAGGCAGATATTTTTCAAAAGATTCTGTATACTGAATGGAAAGAACTGCAGCAGTTTCGAAGCGGAGATTTGTTAAATCGCCTGTCGAATGATGCAGTACAGGTAGCATCCAGCGTGATCAGCTGGATTCCGAACAGTATTACAAAGCTGGTGCAGTTTATTGGTGCATTTGCGATTATTTTTTATTATGATCCGGTCATGGCAGGAATTGCACTTCTCAGTGCCCCGGTTACGGTGATTTTTTCCAGAAAATTCATGGGGAAGATGCGGACCTATAATAATGAAATGCGCGAGATGACCAGCAGTCTGATGTCCTTTCAGGATGATACTTTTCAGAATATCCAGACAGTAAAAGCCCTTGATCTGACAGGAGTGTTTGAAAAGAAGCTACAGAGCCTTCAGAACAGATACAAAGAAAAAATGTTGGATTACAATAAATTTACCGTGTATACTTCTTCCTTTATGTCAGCAGTGGGAACCGGTGTTTCGTATATCTGTTTTGGATGGAGTGTGTACAGACTCTGGAGTGGGTATATCACCACCGGAACCCTGCTGATGTTTTTCCAGATGGCAAATTCACTGTCTTCCTCGTTTTCCTCACTGATTCAGATCATACCGGCTGCCATCAACGCTGCTACTTGTGCGGGACGCCTGATGTCGGTTTCGGAACTGGAAAAAGAAAATGCTCTGGATATGGAGAAGGTAGATCGAATTCTGGAAAAAGAGTATAAAGGGATCACGATTGAGTTAAAAGAAGTCAATATTCATTATAAAGACGGAGAGAATGTGATTCACAGGGGGGATTTTATTGCGAATGCAGGTGAGATCACTGCAGTCGTTGGTCCATCAGGCGAAGGAAAGACAACATTGATTCGCGTATTACTTGGACTTCTGCATCCAATGGAAGGAAGGGCTGAACTTAAGAATGCAGAGGGAATAAAATGCAGACTTTCTGCCGGAACACGAGAATTTTTCAGCTATGTGCCGCAGGGCAATACCATCTTTGCAGGAAGCATTGCTGAGAATATGAGGATGGTAAAAGAAGATGCCACAGATGAAGAAATCAGAGAAGTTCTGGAAATGGCCTGCGCCTATGATTTTGTAAAAAAACTTCCGAAGGGCATGGAAACAGTGGTAGGTGAGAAGGGAAGTGGACTTTCGGAAGGGCAGGCACAGAGACTGGCCATAGCGAGGGCACTCCTGAAAAATGCGCCGGTTCTGATTTTGGATGAAGCGACTTCGGCACTGGATATAGATACGGAAGAACGGGTATTAAAAAACATTATGAAGAAGGAGAAAGGCAGGACCTGTGTTGTTACGACACATCGCCCAAGTGTTCTTTCTGTCAGTGATCATATTTATGAAATCAGAGAGAGTCATTTAAAGAAACTGAAATAGGAAGGCGGGACAGAAAGTTATGAATGAGAAAACAAAAAAGGAAGGTTATACAGATCAGTTAAATCAGGAACTTCTTGGCACACTGGGAGAAAAGGCTTCATCTGAACAGATCAGAGCAGCATATGAAAAAAGAGATGTACACAGGGATACAACATATCATAAAACGAATACAAAACATGCCAGTCCGTGGAAAGATACTGCTCCGGCAGAGAACACTTTAAAGACAAGAAAAAAGAAACATAGGAGTTCCAGAGACCGATACTTTCTGTTACTGTCGCTTGGCATTGCGGTAGGAGTACTGACAGCAGCGGGGCTGCTCATTTATGGAAGTCTTTTATTTCTACATTAACGAACAGAAGACCTGCGGGTAAATCTGAAAAGATTTATCTGTGGGTCTTTTTTTGTGAAGAGAGATTTGTATTTTTAGAAAAAAGAAGGAAAAAACACATACTTTAGTATGTAGGAGTGGGAAGGAGAAAAGGGTAGAATTATATTCTGTATAAAGTTGTGTTGTAAAAAGGGGAAAAAAATGATCGATATACATGCACATATTTTGTCGGATCTGGATGATGGTTCAGAAGATATGGAAGAATCACTGGAAATGGCAGAGCTGGCAGTGGAGAGCGGTGTGGAGATCATGGCAGCAACACCGCACAGCAATCAGATGGGGCGATTTGAAAATTTTCAGTCAGAGCAGCTTCAAACAGCTTTTGAACGACTGCGCATGGTATTGAAGAAAGAAAAGATTCCATTGAAAATATTAAATGGAATGGAGATTTTTGCCTCGGAGGATATTGCACAGAAGATAAAAAATAAGCAGCTGAGTGGAATCAATGGGACGGATTATTATCTTGTCGAGTTTCCGTTTGACGCAGATCCCTGGTGGATCCGGGAATGTCTGGAGGATATCTTTGATACGGGCAAGATACCATTGATCGCACACCCGGAACGCTATTTTTGTATACAGGATTATCCTGAGCTTATATATGAATGGGTGCAGAATGGATGCGTTACGCAGATGAATAAGGGCAGCATTCTGGGAAGATTTGGGAGAAGTGTTATGGAGACTGCACATATTCTTCTGAAAAATGACCTGATATCATGCATTGCCAGTGATGCACATCATTCTTATATCCGTACGCCACATATGAGCGAGACAAAAACAGCCCTTGTTCATATAGGAGGCTATGGATATGCATGGCACCTGACAGATGAAAATCCGGAACGGATTATAAAAAATATACAGATTCCTTTGCATGGTCGCAGACCAGAACGGAGGAAAAAATATTTTATGCCTGTCTGACAGGCAAAGATCAAGAGGAGTGTTTGATGAAAAAGTTAAGGATATTTAGCATGGTGGTGTTTGTGATCGCAGCTGCGTCTTTTGGGTATTTCAAATATGAACAGATCAATTCTAAAGACAATCAGGCACCGGCGATCACAATGGATACAGACTCTATTCAGGTATCCTGCCAGGCAGAAGATGGAGAACTTTTGAAAGGAATTAAGGCAACGGATTCCAAAGACGGCGATGTGACGGGAAGTCTGATCGTGGAATCTGTCAGTAATTTTATGGAAAACCATACGCGTAATATGACGGTGGTTGCATTTGATTCAGATAATCATGCGACAAAGGCGGCAAGAAAAATTACATATACAGATTATGTTTCACCAACATTTTCTTTGACAGAACCTCTGCGTTTTGCGATGAATACACAGGATATCATGGGAACGCTTACCTGTTCGGATGTGCTGGATGGAGATATCACCGGAAAGATTAAAATGTCCAGTGAATATTATGTCCAGGCTGATGTGGCAGGGGAATATCCAATGGTATATCAGGTTGCAAACAGTGCCGGAGATGTACAGAAATTACCGGTTACTGTTGAGATTTATGATCCGTCAAAGGAGGCCCAGAAACCGCAGTTTGAATTATCAGAGTATCTGGTATATACGTCAGTTGGAAATGCAGTTGATCCGTGGTCCTATGTTCAGCAAATCACTATGGGAGGGATTAAATTTGTACGGGGAGAAGATGGTGTTCTCCGTGATCCGAATCCGGCGGAAAAGCAGGAACGTACTGCTATTACTGCAGATGAGGTGCAGATCACGAATCAGGCAGATTTTAATACTCCTGGTACATATGAAATCCTGTATCAGATTACGGACGACAGTGGGAAAGAAAGTGTAACCGGTCAGGTACGTCTGATCGTTGTGGTGAGATAGTGGGAAAGAGGAATTTATGGAAGAGAGAATAGACAACGAAACCGTTCAGCAGATAGACCTGATCAGCATGCTGAAAGACATTGGAAGAGAGTGGCTGACCATTCTTTTGCTGGCAATAGCTGCTGCATTGTTTGCAGATATCTGGATCTGTGCGACTTATCAGCCGGAATACCGAACTTCGACAACATTTGTTGTTACGGCAAAAGGGATGAATAACAATATCTATCAGAATCTGAATTCTACGAAAGAGCTTGCATCACAGTTTACAGAAATTCTTGGGAGTAATGTACTTAAGAAAAAAGTTGCCCAGGATCTTGGGATGAACAACCTGAATGTGAAAACTTCTGTAGATCTTGTACCGGAGACGAATCTGATCACATTTTCTGTTAAGGCAGGAACTGCAGCAGAGTCCTACCGAGTACTTCAGTCTGTTATGGAAAATTATAATACAGTTTCTGATTATGCGATAAAAAATGTCATCATTGAGACAATCCAGCAACCATCTGTTGCCATGGCTCCGATCAATCCACTGGATGAAAAAAGAACTGTCATGAAGGTATTTGTTGTGGCAGCCGGATGCCTGATCGCTTTATTGGCAGGAATTTCCTACATACGAGATACCATTAAAAATCCGGGAGAAGTATCCACAAAACTGGATACCCGTTTGCTTGGAACGATTGCCTATGAGAAAAAATCAAAGGCCCTTTCCATGAAAAGAAAGAAGGATTATCTTTCTATGCTGATCCAGAATCCGCTTCGAAGTTTTGCTTATGTGGAATCCAGCAAAATGGCTGCATCCAGAGTAAGAAGCTATATGGATAAAGAGGATGCAAAAGTACTTCTTGTTACCAGTGTGATGGAAAATGAAGGAAAATCCACAGTAGCAGCAAATCTGGCACTGTCACTTGCGCAGGGAGGAAGCAGAGTTATGCTGATAGACTGTGACTTCCGAAAACCGGCACAGTACAAAATTTTTAATGTCCGTGATAATGAAGAGACGGATCTAGGAGATGTACTGATCAACCATGCAAGTACGGAGAAGATTATCCGGAACTGGAATAATTCCGGTCTGTATATGATTTTAAATAAAACTTCTTCAAATGCAATCGAAACTCTGCTGAAAAGCATGACGCTCAAACAGATCATCGCTTTTTGCCGTGAAAAAATGGACTATGTAGTTATCGACACTTCTCCGCTTGCCCTTGTGGCAGATACAGAGGAGCTGGCACAGATGACAGACGCATCTGTGCTGGTGGTAAGACAGGATACAGTATTGACGAAGGACATTAATGATGCAATCGATATACTGAACAATACCAGAGGAAAAGTACTTGGCTGCATCCTGAATGGTGTGACGTCACAAAATATGGCAGGAAGCGGACATTACGGATATGGAGGACATTATGGGAAGCGAGCGTAATACAGAGATGGATTCCGGAATTCTGTATTTTACTACGATTCTGGATGATATGTGGCGAGGATTTAAGAAGTTTTTCCTCCTGTGTTTTCTGCTTATGGCAGTCTGTGGAGCCGTTATGTATATGAGAGAAAAGACAAATTATACTCCGGTATATCAGGCATATTCTTCTTTTGTTGTGGAGACTAAGACGGCATACGGATACAATCAGAGCTATTCGGATGAAACAACAGCAGGACAGCTCAGTAAAACATTTCCATATATCCTGACCAGTGGCGCACTTTCAGATATTGTGGCAGAAAGTCTCGGGGTTGATTCGATACCAGCAAGTATTTCAGCAGAAGCAATTCAAGATACATCAATTTTTACGATCAATGTAACTGCTTCTGATCCCCAGACTGCTTACGATGTGCTGCAGGCAGTTATCCAATACTATCCGCAGGTTGCAGAATATATTATAGGAGATACACAGCTGACGTTGATGGATGAAAGTGGCATTCCGGAAAAACCACAGAACCCGCAGAATTTTACAGGAGCAGTTGCAAAAGGTGTGGCTGCGGGGGCGGTAGTTAGTATTTTCTTTTTATTTGCATATGCATCAACAAGAAAAACGGTACGAAGGGAAGAGGACCTGAAAAACTATCTGAGTATTGCATATCTTGGAAGCGTGCCAAAATCACATGGAAAAAGACGCAAAAGTAAAAAAACAGTACTTCTTGACGGGAAAGGAAATACAACAGTTCTTCGGGAAAGCTTCCGAACGATTCGCACGCGAGTGACAAAAAATGCAGAAGAGAATGGAATAAAAAGTCTGATCGTAACCAGTGCCATATCCGACGAAGGAAAAACAACAGTGGCAGTAAACCTTGCAATTTCTCTTGCCAAAAAAGGAAAGAAAGTTGCTTTGCTTGATGGAGATCTCAGACATCCATCTGTTGCATTGTCTATGGGAATTCGGACAAAAAAGTATGGGATTGCAGATGTTTTGAATAAAAAAGCAGATCTCAAATCGGTTATGCTCCGCTACGGTGAGTATGAGCTGGACATTCTGCCGGGAAAAGAGATGGTAAAAAATCCAACCGAACTGATTGGAAACGGATATCTGGAACGGCTGTTAAAGGTACTTCGTAAAAATTATGATTATGTGATCGTAGATACGCCGCCATGTGGCATGCTTTCGGACGCATCAGCAATCGCCCGTATGACGGATGGAGCAGTCATGGTAGTACGTCAGGACTCTGCACGCATAGACAGAATTCTGAACGGAGTAGAAAATATTGCAGATACCGGTGTAAATCTGATCGGGTATGTACTGAATGGAACAGAGATGGGAATTACCGGTTATGGATACGGTTACGGATATGGCTACGGGTATGGCTACGGATATGGCTATGGCCATTACGGCTACTATGGGAAAAAAGGATGAAGAGAAAGAAAATAAATTATCAGTTGTTATTAAGAAGAGTCTGTCTGATTGTTCTGGATATCTTTTTGATCATTCTTTCTTCACTGATGGCGCTTGCCACCAGATTTGAATTTGATGTCAGACAGATACCGGAAGAGTTTTTCAGCGTGCTTCTGGATTACGGCGTGCTGATGATTTTTGTGACGCTGATTGTTTTTGGAGTGTTTCGTATATACAGCAGCCTGTGGGAATACGCAGGTCTGGAGGAAACCTTCAAGATCATTGGCGCAGTCGTCTTTTCTTCACTCTGTGATATGGCAATCGTCGTTGGATTTGGAAAACATCTTCCGCGAAGCTATTATGTGATCCGCACGTTTTATCTGATCGCGCTGGTAGGTGGAAGCAGATTCTTTTACAGACTGCTCCGACTTCGGTACCGAAAGAGACAGCATTATTCAATAAAAAAGAAAAAGAAGATCATGCTGATCGGGGCCGGAGAAGCCGGAAGAACATTGATCCAGGAGATTCAGAACAGTCGATATCTGGATCAGAAAATCTGTTGTGTGATCGATGATAATCGTCGGAAGATTGGGCGGTATATACTGGGAATCCGTGTGGTGGGTGACCGGAATGCGATAAAAAGAAGTGTGGAACGCTATGGTATTGAACAGATCATCATTGCAATCCCGTCGGCAGGCAGCAGAAAACTCCGGCCGATTCTGGATATCTGTAAGGATACAGACTGTGAGCTGAAAATCCTTCCGGGGATGTATCAGCTGGTGAATGGAGAAGTCAATGTCAGTAAACTTCGTCCGGTAAATATTGAAGATCTTCTTGGACGAGAAGAAATAAATGTCAACATAGATGAGATCATGGATTATGTATCCGGTAAAAAAATCCTTGTGACAGGCGGGGGTGGGTCAATTGGCAGCGAGCTTTGCCGTCAGATTGCCGCGCACAAACCAGAGCGTCTGATCATATTTGATATATATGAAAACAATGCATATGACATTCAGCAGGAACTGAAAATGAAATATCCAAATCTGAAACTGACTGTGCTGATTGGATCGATTCGTGATGAAGAGCGAGTGGATACAGTTCTTGGAAAGTATCGACCGGATATCATTTATCACGCTGCTGCACACAAACATGTGCCACTGATGGAGGCGAGTCCGAATGAAGCAATCAAAAATAATGTTCTTGGGACTTACAATCTGGTTTTGGCGGCAGACCGCTGGAAAGTAAAAAAATTTGTACAGATCTCTACCGATAAGGCAGTCAATCCGACCAATATCATGGGCGCAAGTAAAAGGATCTGTGAAATGATCATTCAGACTTACAATAAGCGCTCTGAGACGGAATACGTGGCAGTACGTTTTGGAAATGTACTTGGCAGTAACGGAAGCGTGATCCCTTTATTTAAAAAACAGATCGAACGTGGAGGCCCGGTGACTGTCACAGATCCGAATATCGTGCGCTATTTTATGACAATACCAGAGGCTGTATCCTTAGTATTACAGGCGGGAGCCTATGCAAAAGGCGGAGAGATTTTTGTTCTGGATATGGGAGAACCGGTCAAAATCCTTGATCTAGCCAAAAACCTGATTCTGTTATCCGGTCATAAACCGGATGAAGATATCCAGATCGTGTTTACCGGACTACGTCCTGGGGAAAAATTATACGAAGAGATGCTGATGGATGAAGAAGGACTGCAGGATACCGAGAATAACCTGATCCACATCGGAAAACCAATCGAACTGGATGAAGGAAAGTTTTTAGAGCAGTTAGAAGAATTAAAAGAGTATGTAGTGACAGAGCCATCTGATATTCGTGAGTGGGTGAAAAAAATTGTGCCGACGTATCAGCCGAAGGAGGAGTAGAAAGGGGAAAGTATGAGACTGGAAATTCAGCATTTTTCCAAAATTAAACAGGCATCTATCAAACTTGACGGAATTACTGTGATTGCCGGTGAAAATAATACGGGAAAGAGTACGGTAGGAAAGATTTTGTCATGTATGTTTAATTCCATGTATAAAGTGGATGAAAAAGCTTCACAGAAGAAGAAAGAACAGATAGAGTCACTGCTCCGTTATAACTGGCAGAATAGCTGGTATCATAATTTGAAAAATGATGATCAGAGAGTAACTGTGAATGTACCTTCCCGAACCAGCAGAAAAAGATATGCAAATGCAGCAGAATTGATTATGGCAGCAGATGAGGAGAGAAAAATAGAAATTATTTCTGAATTATATGATAATCTCAGAAATGTGATTGATGATGAAAGCAGAGATGCATTGTGCCATGAAGTTTTAGAGAAAGTAAATAGTATATTAAATTTAAAAAATGAGGCTGTGGAGCAGACCTTGATAGCAGACACTTTCGGCAGATATTTTTATGGTCAGATGAATGATCTGTATGAGCCAGAAAGCGAGGCGAAAGCAATATTGCTTATTCAAGGGAAAAAAATACAGGTTGGGATAAAACAGAATAGTGAATATATGATAGAAAGAGAAATATCTGTCATGCATGAAGCAATCTCAATTGATTCGCCGGCAATTATGGATTATATGAATTCGTGGGAGTACAGTGATGGGCTGAGTGAACAGGATTTGCACTTGCTTCAGAAATTAAGTGCGAATATACCGGACAATGCGATTGGAAAACTGATGGCAGAAGAAAAAATCAGTGATATACTGAAAATGTTATCTGAGGTAACGATCGGAAAAGTAATAAAAAATGAGGATGGGGATTTTTTTCTGGCAGATGAAGAAATGCATTATTTTGAAATTGGAAATTTATCCATGGGAATCAAGGCATTTACAATTATTCGCACTTTGTTAGAAAAAGGCGAAATCCATGAGAAAGATGTGATGGTGCTAGATGAGCCGGAAATACACCTACATCCGGAATGGCAGCTTATATATGCAGAATTGATCGTATTACTGGAAAAATATCTTCATCTTACGATACTAATCACTACACACAGTCCTTATTTTCTAGAGGCGATTGAAACATATACGAAAAAACATAATGTGGATCATATTACGAATTATTACCTTGCACAGGCAGATGGAAAAGAAACGGTTATGAAAGATGTTACAGAAAATCTGCAGTCTGTGTATCAGTTGTTAGCAAAACCGTTTGAAAAATTAGAAAGTATTCAGATGTCTAAATAGCAGAAAGCAGGCAAGAATTTGATTTTGAAGAAATGGGGATATAATGACAAAAGAGGCAGTAGAAAAACTTCCGGAAGTTATGCAGTCGATGACTGCAACATTAAAACACTGTTCTAAGGACGATGCAAGTTCTGATTATATGACGGAAAGCAGATTACTTGCTGTCAATTTTGATCGTTTTTCAAAGTATTATTGCCAGGTGGTTAAAATAGCACAACAACCGAAAACCAATGATGCATTGTATTGTACAGAAGATGGAAAGTGGTATTTTGTGGAGTTTAAAAATGGCAGCATAAAAAAGGATGAAATTTACCGGAAAATATATGACAGTCTTATTATGCTGATAGAAGCAGGAATGATCCCTGATTATCAATTTTCCAGAGAAAATATAAGCTATATTCTTGTGTATAATAAAGAAAAAATCATGCAGGAGAAACAGATTAAGGTAAATAGTGCGAAAAATCAGATCCATCGGCATATAGAGCAAAAGCAGGAAAAATTATTCTGCCTTTTTGAACTCGAAAAGCTTCAGGGATATATTCTTGATGAAACCAATACATATACCAAAGAGCAATTTGAACAATTGTTTGTAAAAAAGTTTGAAAAATTAGAAGGGACAGACAGAAAATGACAGGATACCGTTATATAAAACGAATCATAGATATCTTATTCAGCGGACTTGCGATCATTATATTGTCCCCGCTGCTTTTGATCTTATGCATTGCGATCAAATTAGATTCACCGGGACCAATCTTCTTTACACAAAAGAGAGTCGGCATCCACAAGACATATTTCCAGATTTATAAATTCCGGACCATGCGCACCGATACACCGAAAGATATGCCGACACATATGCTGGCAAATCCGGAACAGTACATTACAAAAACCGGCAGATTTCTTCGTAAGACCAGCCTCGATGAGCTGCCACAGATCTTTAATATTTTTAAGGGGGATATGAGTATCGTAGGTCCTCGCCCGGCACTCTGGAATCAGGATGACCTTGTCGCAGAGCGTGACAAATACGGTGCAAATGATGTGACACCGGGATTAACCGGTTGGGCGCAGATCAACGGACGTGACGAACTTGAAATTCCGGTCAAGGCAAAATTAGATGGCGAGTATGTGAAAAAATATGGGTTTACAATGGATGTACGGTGTTTCTTTGGTACATTCTTAAGCGTTTTGAGACAGGATGGAGTGGTTGAAGGTGGAACAGGGAGCATGAAGGGGAAATGAAAAAGGTATTGATTTTAGGCGCCAACAGTTATATTGGCAACTCATTTCAAAAATATATTGGAGAAAATTATAATGACCAGTATGAGGTTCATAAAGTCAGTCTGCGTGGTGAGGCATGGAAAGAGGATGACTGGTCAGGATATGACAGTATTTTAAACGTGACTGGCAAAGCACATGCGGATATTGGCATCCTGACAGAAGAACAAAAACAGGAATATTATGCCGTAAACTGTGATCTGGCATGTGAAGCTGCCCAAAAAGCTGTAAAGGATGGCGTGGGACAATATATTTACCTGAGCAGTGTAATTGTATACGGAGACAGCAGTAATGGCGGAGGGGCAATACATATCACAAAAGATACAAAGCCTGCTCCGTCAAATTTTTATGGGGACAGCAAGTGGCAGGCTGAGCAGAAACTACAGGTACTGTTTGAGGAGCTTAAGGAAGATGATGGAAAAAACAATACTGCACTTGCAATCGTCCGTCCGCCGATGATTTATGGAAAAAACAGCAAAGGTAATTTTAAGATGCTTGTAAAGTTAGCGGATAAGGTACCGGTATTTCCAAATGTAAAAAATGAGCGGAGCATGCTTTATGTGGAGAATCTTGCGGAGTTTTTATATCTTTTGATCGAGAGTCAGAAGTCAGGGGTATTTCTGCCGCAGAATGCTTCCTGCGTGACCACGGCACAGATGGTAGCAGCGATTGCTACGGCAAAAGGGAAAAACGTACATCTGTGTAACTGGATGAATCCGTTTGTGGCGCTGGCAAAAAAAATGCCGGGGAAGATCGGCGGTATGGCAGGAAAGGCATTCGGTTCTATGGTGATTGAACAGGAACTAAGCAGAAAAGAGATAGATGGATATCAGCGGTTCGGATTGAAGGATAGTGTGGAGAGAAGTGTTTGAGGATGAGAGTCCCGTTTCTTTGCAACAGAATACATTTGTAGTATAATAAATTCTGATAATCGCTTATAACAATGAAAAGGTGGCAGGATGTTAAAAAGATTAACAATCGGTTCCTATCGCGGATTGCGCAATCTGACGATGGAGAATCTTGGTCAGATCAACATTATAATTGGCTATCTGAAGTGACATTGAGGGAATGTGAGATGTTAAAACGGCTGGATGAGGCTGTGGGAAAGTTTATTGGGGTATAAAAAGGAGATAAAAACTTCATGTCAGATAAAGTTTTACTGGTGGCTTCTGTAGCATCCATGATACAGCAGTTCAACATGAGAAATATCGATATTTTGTTGCAGATGGGATATCAGGTAGAGGTGGCATGTAATTTTGCAGAGGGAAATACGTGCGCACCAGAACAGATCGGTGAATTAAAAAAAGAACTGGAATCAAAACAGGTTGTGTGGCATCAGATTGATTTTGCCAGAAATGTATTTAAACTTGGACAAAATGCAAGAGCGTACCGGCAGTTGAAAGAATTATTCAAAAAGAATCAATATCATTTTGTACATTGCCACAGCCCGATCGGCGGGGTGCTTGGCAGACTGGCCGCACATAAATATAAGACGCATGCAATCTATACTGCACATGGGTTTCATTTTTTTAAAGGGGCGCCGGCAAAAAACTGGCTGCTGTTCTATCCGGTGGAAAAATATCTGTCACGATATACAGATGAACTGCTGGTGATCAATCAGGAAGATTATGAGCTTGCAAAAAAGAAATTTCATATGAAGCAGCTTACTTATATTCCGGGTATTGGAGTAAATGTAACACCACACGATATGCCACAGGAAGCAAAGAATAAAAAAAGACAGGAACTTGGTATACCTGAGAGTGCTTTTCTGATCGTACAGGTGGCAGAATTTACAGCAAATAAGAACCAGAGAACTGTCATAAAAGCATTGGAAAAAATGAAAAAAGCTGATATTTATTATGTGATGTGTGGGATTGGACCGGAAAAAGAAGAACTTGAACAGTATGTGAAAGAGCACCATTTAGAAAAAAATATACAATTTGCCGGATTCCGCAGTGATGTACATGAAATTCTACAGTGCGCGGATTGCTTTGTTTTGTCGTCGTTCAGAGAGGGATTATCCGTTGCATTGATGGAAGCAATGGCGGAAGGTTTACCTGTTGTGTGCAGCAGGATCAGGGGAAATGTTGACCTGATCGAAGATGGTGTGGGAGGCTGTCTGGCAGCACCGGAAGAAGCTGGGGCATATGGGGAAGCGTTTGAAAAAATATTTGAAAATAAAAGAAATAAACCGGAACAACTAAAAAAGATGGGCGAACAGAACCGGCAGAAAATCAGACAGTTCAGTGAAGAAACTGTGGATGAGATTATGAGAAAAGTATACCGGAGGTGAGGGATATGTTCAGTGTTATTATTCCGGCGTATAATAGTGAAAATACGATAGAAAAGGCATTAGATTCGCTGCGGAATCAGACAAAACCGGAACTCATCCGGGAAGTGATCGTAATTAATGATGGATCTGCAGATGCTACGGCAGATAAAGTGGAGCAGTATAAAAAACGTGAAAGCTGCAATCTGAACATTATTTTATATAATCAGCAAAACGCTGGTGTGGCGGCTGCAAGAAATGCGGGAATCCGTATGGCAACAGCAGATTATCTGGCATTTTTGGATTCGGATGACTGCTGGGCGCCTGAAAAATTAGAATGGCAGGAAAAAAATTTAAAAGAAAATCCACAGATCGACCTGCTCTGTGGCGGGCTGGAAGAAGGACCTTTAAGAATTTTTCTGCGAAAAGATTATTTGTTACATCGGTTATCGCTGAAAGAATATTGCACAAAGAGCGTTATATTTACCTCAACCGTTGTGATACGCAGGGCAAGAGTAAAAGATGCCGGATATTTTGATGAGTCTATGCAGTACTGTGAAGATATGAATTATTACCAGCGTTTTTTTGAATGGAACCAGGTGTATTATTTACCCAAGAAACTGGTTGATTATGGTATTGGACGGAAATATTATGGGCAGAGTGGATTGTCGTCTCATTTGAAAGAGATGCATTGTGGGCGAAAAAGAAATTTTCAGATATTGAGAAGAAAAAAAAAGATTTCTTTTACATTTTATATTGTGATGATATCGCGTGTACTGCCGGAGTATTACAGCGTTCTGCCGCATTCGTATTGGTATGCGGTAGCAGCGGTACTGGTCGTCCGACTCGCTTCGTATGCGGTAAGCGCGATAAAGCAGCACCGCTTTGCTTCGGTGCATACCCTGCTCAATAAGGTAACCGGCGCGGGAGTGTTCTTTGCTCCGTACCTTGTCAACTGCTCATTCTTCACCGTTTATGCGATCGGCGTATGCTCGGTTGCGGCACTTGCGTCGACGGAAGAGCTTATCATGCACATAATCGGTATAAACGATTCGCTCGGGCTCTGGGATACACGGAACAGATAAGCAGACGAAATAATATCTCGGATAAACCATATATAGCATTTTTTTATGCCGGAGCAGCCTTCCCTGCTCCGGCTATATTATTCACTGCGTCATTT
>ERZ779885.1578-NODE-1578-length-22809-cov-15.491782_pt1 | contig 22809 bp, 18 predicted proteins | sample MGYA00511554_ERZ779885 | MGnify/ENA primary metagenome ERZ779885 (study PRJEB29588, sample SAMEA2160998) | human gut metagenome | biome: human gut; feature: human-associated habitat; material: faeces | place: Denmark | collected 2008/2010 ... | reverse complement strand
TGCAATACCTGCGAATATTCCCAATATCAGAATGACGATTGACGTTGGTATGGTCAGTTTCCCTAGTCCGTAAAGTACGAGATAAAGTATCGCCATGATGGCAGGTACGTATTTCAACGTGGCGAAAGGACGTTGTGCCAACAATTTTCCGGCTGCGATATTTCCGACGATATTTGCCATGCCGTAAACAAACAGCAGAAGGCTGATTACCTTGAAGGAGACATCTGTAACCGTTATCAGGTAATCGGACAAGTAGCTGTAAAATCCGAACATGGCTGCATTCATCAGTAATGCCGCAAGGAAGGAGTTCCACAATACGGTTTTTTTCAAAACGCTGAGTTGTGTGCCATACGATAACCGTTCCTTAACGGGCATGGACGGTATGAGGAAAATAGTGGCGAGCAGTACAAATGCATTAACAACGGTAAAAAATACCATTGCTGCAGAGAATGAAAATTCACTGGCGATGTAGCTCGTCACGGGCACTCCGAGCACCATTCCTGCCGATACTCCGGCAAAGATTTTGGAAACGGCTTTCGGAGCATCCTCCCGACTAACGGAAGAGGCTGCGGTTGAGGAAGCGATGGATACATAGAGCGGATGAAAGAATGCCGGAATCGCACGGGTTATCAACAGTACGGTAAAGTTCGTCGTGAAGACCGAAACGAGGTTGGAAATCACGAACACGGACAAGGCGAGCACCATGACCGTTTTACGGTTTACCCGTGAAAAAAGTAACGGTACGACGGGAGCAGAGAAGGCAATGATCAGCGCAAAGAGGCTGACCGTCCAACCCGCATCCGGCACCGTAACACCGAAGGTTTCGGCAATGATAGGGATGATGCCCACTACTCCCATTTCAGTATTCAATATTCCGAATACTCCGAGTGTGAGGATGAACATCAACAAGTGGTTATGCTTATTTTTAGTTGATATACTCATGTTTTTATTTTATTTGAGGTTTGACTTGAAAAATGCTTCCAGTTTGTCAAACGGAATCTTCCGGTCGTAAAGGTCGGTGTGGTTGGCTCCGGGAACGATTAGTAACTCCTTGTTGTTGCCCTTGAGGCGTTTGAAGGCATCCTCGCTGAAATAACGCGAATGGGCTTTTTCCCCGTGAATCATGAGCACGGCGTTGCGGATTTCACCGCTGTACGCCAGCAGGGGCATATTGATGAAGGAAAGCGCCGAAGTGACATTCCATCCGCCATTTGAATTGAGCGAACGCCTGTGATAGCCACGGGGCGTCTTATAATAATCGTAATAATCCTTCACAAATCCGGGGGCATCCGCAGGCAGAGGATCAGGCACGCCCCCCGCGAGGGCATAAGAACCGCTCTTCGCATCAGCCGTCCGCTGGGCATTCAGTTGTTTGCGAAGCTCATAACGGGCGTCGGCATCCATCGCGTCAAAATAGCCGTTCGCGTTCACGCGGCTCATATCGTACATCGTGGAGGTTACCGTTGCCTTGATGCGGGTGTCGATAGCCGCCGCATTGACCGCCATGCCGCCCCAGCCGCAAATGCCAATGATTCCAATACGTTCCGAATCCACGTCATCTCGGGTGGAAAGGTAATCGACGGCGGCGCAGAAATCCTCCGTATTGATATCCGGAGACGCGACATAGCGGGGAAATCCTCCGCTTTCTCCCGTATACGAGGGATCAAACGCGATCGTCAAAAAACCTCGTTCGGCCATCGTCTGGGCATAAAGGCCCGCAGATTGTTCCTTTACAGCCCCGAAAGGGCCGGAAACGGCAATAGCCGGCAATTTCCCGTTAACATTCCGGGGCATATACAAATCCGCAGCCAGCATAATGCCATAACGGTTGCGGAAACTTACCTTGCGGTGGGTTACCTTGTCGCTTTTAGGAAACACTTTGTCCCATTCCTGCGTTAAATTCAGCTTCTCGTTCATCATCTTGTCCGTATGGGGGTTATTATCTTCTGCCAACAGGCTCCCCGCACAGCAAAAGCAGGCGGAAAAAGCCACGCAAAATATTTTAAATGAGTATCGTGTCATCTTTCTGGAACTTCATGCGAATTACTGCTTCCCGTAATTGATCAGGTACAGGACCGATTCCGGATCCCGGTGGCACAAGAAAAGGCTCTCTCCGCGGTCCAGCCTGGCAATAGCGCCCATATCCTCCTGGGAAAGGGCAAAATCAAAGACGTTGAAATTCTCCTCCATCCTTTCCCGGTGGGTCGTCTTCGGAATGGCGATAATTCCACGCTGAATCAGGAACCTCAGGGCTGTTTGCGCCGGGGTCTTGCCGTATTTCTCTCCAATGCCCTTCAACACGGGGTTGGAGAAAAACCCATTGCGACCTTCCGCAAAAGGCCCCCAGGATTCCATTCTGGTACCGTACTTTTCCATCACCTCCCGGACTTTTTCCTGCTGGTGGAACACATGCGTTTCCACCTGGTTGACGGCGGGTCTGATCTCGCAGAACTCCGCCAGGTCCACAAAACGGTCCGGATAAAAATTGCTCACGCCAATGGCGCGTACCTTTCCGGCCCGGTTCGCTTCTTCCATGGCCCGGTAAGTGCCGTAGTAATCGTTGAAAGGCTGGTGGATGAGCAGCAGATCCAGATAATCCGTGCGCAGCTTGCGCAGGGATTCGTCAATGGACGCCTTCGCCTTCTCATACCCGCCGTTGGAAATCCACACCTTCGTGGTAAGGAACAACTCTTCCCGCGGAACCCCGCTCTTCTCCGCTGCGCGGCCTACGGCTTCCTCATTGCCGTAAATCTGCGCGGTATCAATAGAACGGTAGCCGACCTCAATCGCATCCAGCACGCAGCGTTCGCACTCCTTAGCGTCCGGAATCTGAAAAACGCCAAATCCCAGGACAGGCATCGTAACGCCATTGTTCAACATCACTTTTTCCATCACAGTTTTTTCTATTGTTTTTGATACTAAAAAGGAAATGACCGACTAAACGGCCTGCTGCGGTTTCAGCTCTTTCAGTTCATACTTCCTGCTGCCAAGACCTATCTTCTCGGCATACTCTACCGTATGCCGTCCATGGCGGCTTTCAATACGCGCCACCAGGGGTCTGTTGTCATTCCCTTCGGACGGCCTGACGGCGTAAACGAGATCCAGGCAGGCCTGGTCAAGAGCAACCGGATCAAGGGAGGCCAGAATACCGATGTCCTTCATTTCCGGCGCATGGGGGTGGGAATCACAATCACAGTCAATGGACAGATTATTCATCACATTGATGTACAAAATTCTGTCCCCGAAGTAATCCGCCACCGCCTGCGCGGAAGCCGCCATGGACTCCAGGAAATCATCCTGACTGGCCAGATTGTTCCACACGGAGGAAACATCCCGCGTCTTTCCGGCGGAATGGATGTACGCCTTCCCGGCTGCCGAGGCAACACCGATGGACTGGTTCTTGATCACACCGCCGAAGCCGCCCATGGCATGCCCTTTGAAATGGGCCAGATTGACCATGAAATCATAATTCTTTAAATGATCCCCCACGATATCGTATTCCAGGTGCTTCCTGTCCCTCACCGGGATAGTGAACTCCCCTTCCGCATCCATGATGTCCACCCGCGCAATATCGGAAAAACCGTGATCCTTCGCAGCCTGCAAATGGTCCTCCGTCCGGGAGCGTTTGCCTCCGTAAGCCGTATTGCATTCCACGATGGTGCCGTTCACCCGGCGCACCAGGTCTTTGATTAAGGCCGGACTCAGAAAATTGCGGCCTCCCGGTTCCCCGGTGCTGATCTTGACAGCTACCTTTCCCCCGGCCGGACGCCCCAGAGCCTCGTAAATCCTCACGAGAGCCTCCGGAGAAATTTCCTTCGTCATCCAGACCCTGGAAGCTCCACCCTTCTCCGCAACCGCGCCCAGGGCATACTCCGGCAAAGCCAGGCATGCCAGGGCTGCGGTGGAAGACTGGAGCCATGTTCTTCTCGTCATCTTATTTTCCATGGCAACTTGATTGTTGATGATTAATAACTGTTCTCCCTGTTAAGAGCCTGCAGGGCCCGACGGGCACGTCCGTGTTCCGGAAATGCGGCCGCACAGCGTGCGGATGATTCTTTCCAGCCCCTCAAGCAGCAGCTTCCTGGGACAGGCGACGTTCAGGCGAATGAAGCACCCCGCCGTTTCCCCGTACATTTCCCCGCCGTTGACGAGCACCCGACCCTCCTCTTCCAGCAGGCGGACAATCTCTGCGGAGGGAAGCCCCAGAGCGGAACAATCTATCCAGACCAGGTACGTTCCCTCCAGCGGCACCACACGGAGCTGCGGCAGACGTTCTGCCAGCATATCCCGGACAATCTCGTAATTCCCGTAAAGGTAGAGCTTCAGTTCCTCCAACCAGTCCTCCCCTCCGTTATAAGCCGCTTCCAGGGCATCTACGGCAAAAGAATTGACGTCACACACCTCATTGATGTTGATAGCCTTGTCAATCCTCTTCCGGACTTCTTCATCCGCCGCGACGATATTGGCTATCTGAATGCCCGCCAGATTAAACGCCTTGCTGGGGGAAATACAGGTGACGGAATGGTGCAGGGCGTCCTCGGAGAGGGAGGCGAACGGCGTATAGGGATGGCCCGGATACGTCAGTTCGCAATGAATCTCGTCAGCCACTACGAAAACGCCGTTTCTCCGGCAAATGGCGGCCATCTCCTCCAATTCTTCCCTCGTCCAGACGCGCCCGGCTGGATTATGGGGATTGCACAGGAGCATCAGCTTGACGGCGGGATCGGAGGCTTTCCGTTCCAGCTCCTCCGCATCCAGCGCATATCTGCCGTTCTCATATTTCAGAGGGCAGGTTTCCGCCACGCATCCGTTATTGCGGATGGAGGAAAAAAAGCAATTATATACAGGCGTCTGCACCAGCACCTTGTCCCCAGGGACCGTCAGGGCCCGTATGACGGCAGACAGCGCGGGAACCACCCCCGTGGTATAAATCATCCATTCCGGATTAATCTTCCAGCCGTGGCGGCGTTCAAACCAGTTTGTAACCGCCTCATAATAGGAATCCGGAACCCGTGTATAACCGAAAATGCCGTGCTCGGCCCTCTTCCGGATGGCGTCCGTCACCGCCGGAGCCGTACGGAAATCCATGTCTGCCACCCACATGGGCAGAATATCCTCCCGGGGCATGGAATCCCACTTGTAGGAATTCGTGCCGCGGCGCGGAACAACAGTATCAAAATCGTACTTCATGCGGCTTCTCCGGATTGGGCTTTTCCCGTTTCAATGGAGCAATTGGCAGGAGCCTTGCAATGCTCGTCCAGAATAATATCCCCGTACTCTTCCGCAACAATGCGGCCACTGCGCGGATTTTTGACGCTGTGCACACGCCCCTTGATTTCCGCATGCACGGAGGAATACTCAAAGCAGAGATCCGCATCCTCTCCGAGCGTGCAATTCTCCAGAACCAGGTTTTCCGCGTAGCACAACGCCTGCGTGCCGGAAATGCGGCAATTCACCAGACGAAGGTTCCTGGAATGCCAGCCCAGATATTCCCCGTCCACCACGGAATCGTACACCGTCACGTCCTCCGTATTCCAGAAAGCGTCCTTGGAATGGATTTCCGCATTCCGTATCACCACATTCCTGCAATATTGGAAAGAGTAATTTCCGTTCAGGCGGAAGCCGTCAACATCTATATTCTCCCCGTGCATGAACAGGTAATCCCCATGCTCCGCCTGCACGCCGCGAAGCTTCGCATTCCGGCAGTGCCAGCAGCATTCCAGAGCATCCGTCAGAACGACGTTCTCCAGAACCATCCCGTCCATATCACGGAACATCTTGGGCGCTTCCACGCGGGTATCCTTCATGTGCAGATTCCGGGAATACCAGATGGCGGCCCGGGCGCCTTCCCTGAACAGGCAATGTTCCACCAGCAGCCCGTCATTGTGCCAGAAAGGGTACTTCCCCCGGAACTCGCACCGCACAGCTTCAATGTCGGAACATTCCTTCAGGGCGGATTCCCCCGGATAAATAATGACGTCTTCCAGCCTAAGATGGCGGGAAGCGAACAGGGGACGTTCCCCTTCGTAGGAAGCATTTTTAATCATTCTCTTGGTCATGGCGATGATTTGATAAAAAGTCTGTTGTTTTTCATGGTGTGCCTTTTAAACGGCGATGGCCGGATTCCGGAAAAAGAAGGGAAAGGACGCCGGCCGCGTACCATGCCTTCTTCTTTCTTCATTCAGGCTATTCCTTATAGTAACTATAATGCAAAAGATTTTTAGCACTTTCTGCTTCATTATTTTTAATTCATTTATAATGAATACATATCAACTGTCATAAAATTATTTCTCAACATGCAAAATCGGAAAAAGCCTCTTCATTTTTCACTTTCTCCGCAAAAGGCGCATCTTTTACCCGGAATGAATCCAGAAGCGGAAGGCCGCCGTTCCTGGCGGCATCTTCCGCCGCCAGTCTCCCGACCAGCGCCATAACGCCCGGAATGATGGGCGCCCCGGACCCAGGTCGCATCATCCCCGCCTCGCATCCCGGCACGACAGACACCACAGGGGATTTCCATACAGGCCTGTGCCCGCTTGCGCCTCAGGAAACTCCTTCAACAGCCGGTCCCGGCGGCCACGCCAGAATGAAATCAAACCGCGCCAGATAAACGGGAAACGGCCACGTGGAGGAAAAGCGTCCCTGCTCCATCTCATGCGGTTCCCTCCGGACAGAAATCCGGAACCGCAGCTTCATCCTCTTCGCAAACGGGCACCATACTGCCCGCCTGCATGACCAACCGCTATTCCCGCACAGGAACGGCATTGGCGGACGGCATTTCCGGAACCTGGGTGATGCAGCCGGCAAATAATGCAGTCATCCAAGCTCCAGCCCTTCCCCGTCTCTTCCGTTCAAATTGCTCTGCGGATAAAAAAGCCCCTCTGGAAATCCGGCGCCCATTCCTGCCGGAACCTTTCATGCGTCCGCAGGCGTTTCAACCGGAAAAAACAAACCGGGAGGCATCAAACGCGGCCGTTCATTCCCGAAAGCAAGCTCCGCAGGAAAAAAGCGTTCCGCCCCCCCTTTGGACAAGGGCCGGCTTACGGTTTTATGGAACAGGAAGACTTGGAAGCCTGCAAAGCGGAATTATCCATCTCAACAGCCAGCCAGAACACGCCGACAGCCATCAAGCCGAAAACGCAGGCTCCGGCGACGGAAAGAATGTTCATTGCCAGCTTCCGCCGCTCCGCCTCTTCCCTGCATCGACGAACCAGCACCCGCAGCGCGCCGCAGACGGAACCGGGACAAATGCCCCACTTTTCTTCCCGGGAGGGCTGTCTTCTGGGATACAGGTCGGACCTCATCATCACGGGATGCGGAAACGGCTCCGGCTGCATTACGGAAAGGTCTAAAGGCATGTACTTCATAGTGCCTTTTTAACGATTTTCGTTAACACGTCAACACAATTTAACGAATTCAATTTATTTCTTTCTATCGACAATTCACGAAAATCGTGTATCATCAAGCCATGACACCGACAAAAGGGGATGTGAAACACTGGTTGAAGGCCATTGGGAAAAACCGTGACTGGCTTGCCATGGAATGCGGTACGGAAAAAGGTACGGTGAATAACTGGCTCTCCCCCTCCGGCCCCTTCCCCGCCAGCGCCATGTTGAAAATCCAATCCCTGATGTCTCAATACAAAACGGTTCAACCGGAAGACGAACCTGTCCAGACCAATCGCCTCGTGCTGGAAATCACGGAAGAGCGCATGAGGAAATATGAACGGGCCGCCTCTGAAAAAGGTGTCCCCCTCCGCCAGTGGCTGACGGATTTGGCGGACGAAGCGGCGGAGGAACGCCAGCTGCGGCCAACGCACTCCCCCCTGGTTCCCCTGGTCAGACAATTCCCGTCCCATGCTGGACATGCCAGGCGTGAATACAGTACGCAAATAATCGGCAACATCGCCGCAGGCTCTCTTGCGGAAAGCGACACCGTCCCGTCTACCATTTACATGGAAAAGCCCCTGGGTAAAAACGAATACGTGGTCCGCGTAGAAGGGAAATCCATGGAACCCCTCATCCCGGACGGCTCCCTGGTAATTATGCGGCGCCATACCACCCCGCCCATCCCCAAACCGGGAACCATCGTGGAATACAACGACGGACGCGGCGTTACGCTGAAAAAACTGATTCGCAGGAAAAACGCGGAAACAGGAAAAACGGAATACGTGCTGCAGCCCATCAACCCCGCATTCAAGGACATAACCCCCATGGACGGCGGCAGTATCTCCGGAATATATATGGAAACCCTTGTAAACTACCGCAAAGGCTGAGCATTCGCCCCTGCCAGGCCCTTTTCCCATTCCGGAAAAAACGCCTCAGCGCAGAAAAGCGGGCAGGAAACTCCTGTTTCCGGAAATCGGACGGGCAGCAAGCAACACCCTGTTCTTCCCGGCAGACTTACAAAAACGGTTCCATCCTGACGGGTTTCCCGGTTGCCTGCACCTTCCGAGCCATAAGTGATTCTTCCCTCCGGAAAACCACCGTTCGTTCCGCTCATCGCCCTGCCGACGGATAAGACAGGCAACGCCTGTTGAAAGAATCTGCCGGAAAGAAGGGTATTTGCTTAGGCAGCTCAACAACTGCGCCTCCGGAGAACCTGCATCTACCGGAAAGGCGGAAAATGAGCAGCCGTTTTTTCACATTAAAACAAAAACAGCATCGAACAACAGCTTCTCTCATGTTGAAAACGCAGCATTCTCCCATTCCCCCAGGCAGTGAAAAACACCACTACCACATTCTTGATGGTTTGCGCGGCGTAGCCGCCATTGTCGTCGTATGGTTCCACATCTTTGAAGCCTACGCCACCAGCCATGTGGACCAAATCATCAACCACGGCTACCTGGCCGTCGATTTTTTCTTTATGCTTTCCGGCTTTGTCATCGGCTACGCCTATGACAACCGCTGGAAAACGATGACGACCAGGGAATTCATCAAACGCCGCCTTATACGCCTGCAGCCCATGGTAGCGATAGGGGCGATCATCGGCGCGCTTATCTTCTATTTCCAGGGCTGCCCCGTATGGGATGTATCGCAGGTAGCGGTCATCTCCCTGTTCGCCGCTACCTTCGTCAATATTCTGCTCATTCCGTCTCCTCCCGGCATGGAAATCCGGGGTCTGGGAGAAATGTACCCGCTCAACGGCCCGAGCTGGTCCCTGTTCTTTGAATACATCGGCAACCTTCTTTATGCCCTCTTCATCCGGAAACTCTCTACACGCTCCCTGGCAATACTGGTTGTCTCGGCCGGGTTCGGCCTTGCCTCCTTCAGCTTCTGGGGGCCTAACGGAGACATATGCTCCGGATTCTCCATGACCGGCACGGAATGGACGGGCGGCTCCCTGCGCCTGTTGTACTCCTTTTCAGCCGGGCTGCTCCTGTTCCGGCTGTTCAAGCCGTTCAACGTCAAAAATTCTTTCTGGTTATGCAGTCTGTCCCTTGCCATTCTGCTGGCCGTTCCCCGGCTGGGAGGACAAAATGCTTTCTGGATGAACAGCCTCTATGAAACAGCGTGCTTCGCGGTATTTTTCCCGCTCATCCTCCTCTTTGGCGCTTCCGGCAAAATTACAAATCCCTATACGGATAAAATATGCCGTTTCCTGGGCAACATCTCCTACCCCCTGTACATGGTGCATTACCCGTTCATCTACTTGTACTATGCGTGGGTGAAAAACGAAAAGCTTTCCTTCCTGGACTCACTTCCCGGAGCCCTGGCCGTCGTCATTGGAAGCATCCTGCTGGCCTGGCTCTGCCTGAAACTCTATGATGAACCGGTCCGTAAATATTTGACAGCGCTTTTTTTAAAAAGAAAAGTCCTTCCAAGGGAAACTCCCGTCATTCAGGAAAGCGGACTTCCGCAATAATTCCTCTCCTTCCGGAGGAGATCAACAAAGGCGGGGCAGCGCATAAGGCCCCGCTGCAAACAAGATATCCGGCTCTTGTTTCACCTCTGCAGAAATAAACGACCGCCATATCCTCCTTCCGCACCTTCAAATAATTAAACGGAAATATCACTGTTCAGGCAAACTCATTATTCCCGCATCAAACCGGCCGGGATTCTTAAAAATGGAGCGGATGATGGGATTCGAACCCACGACATCAACCTTGGCAAGGTTGCGCTCTACCCCTGAGCTACATCCGCTTGAAATGAGTCAGCGAACCGGAAACGTCCGCTGAGGGATTTATACGCCTATCACGGGAAAAAGCAACCTTTATTTTGGCTATTTTCTCATCCGCATTCATCCCCGTTCTGCCGAACTGCATCAAAATGCGGCTTATCAATGAAATTCTCTCGTCAGACGCGAATACACATTCTATGCTGTGACGGCATGAAAGAGCTCCTCATCACCCTTATTACGCTGGCAGGCCTGTTTATCGGCGTGTATTACCATGATTCCCTAGTGGGCGGCGGACAGGAGGACCAGCAGCAGAAGACGGAAACTTCCGTCTCTGGACAATAATCACCGGCAATCATGACCCCGGCTCTCCGGAATCCCTGTTTTTCCGCTATTCTCTGCGGCACGGCGCTGCTGGCCCCGCCAGTGCCGGCTCAGTCCGCTGATGGAGCCGGTCTTCTGGCTTCCACCCCGCAATCCGTAGAAGATTTGCAGCGGATTGAACGCCAGCTTCAGCAAATGCTTCTCCGGGTGCTTCCCGCCCTAGTCTGCATTGAATTAAACAACGGCAGCGGCTCCGGCATCCTGGTTTCGGAAAAAGGCCTGGTCTTTTCAGCGGCCCACGTTGTGGACAAGAAAGGAACCACGCTCAAAATCATCCTGCCGGATGGAACGCGCCTTCCGGGAAAAACCACGGCGCAAAACAGCAATTCGGACGCTGGCATGGCCAAAATCACATCCCAATTGAACAAAAAACTGCCCTGCGTGGAAAAAGCGGAAAAAATGCCTCGTGTGGGGGACTGGGTGTTCGCGCTGGGGCACGGCGGGGGGCTGGACCGGAAACGCGGCCCGATGGTGCGCCTGGGGAGGGTGGTTTCCCTCAAGAACGGCGTCATTCAGACGGACTGCAAGTTGATTCGCGGTGATTCCGGCGGCCCTCTTTTCAACCTGGATGGAAAGCTGATTGGCATTCACAGCAGAGTCGGTTCCGGTCTGGAAGACAATCTTCACGTGCCCATGAAGGATTTCGACGCTCTGACGGAGGAGACAGCGGAAGGAAAGACCTCCCTGACGCCGCCACCGGAACAGGACAGCCAGCCATTCTCCACTCAGCCATCATGAAATTTCCTTTCTGCGTCTGCCTGTCTCCCCTGGTTTTCGCCCTGTTCCACCCCGCTCTGGCGGAAGGAAATAACGGAAGCCTGGATTTTGAACAGAGAATCAACGGGAAAGCCGTTCTGAAAACTATCGAGCCCATCCGCGAACGTCTTCAGGACTTGAGCGCAGTTTTCTTTTCCGGTCACGATGTTGTGATTTACGGCATTGTGCTGAGCCCGGACGGCTACATCGCCACCAAAGCCTCGGAACTCCATTCCTACAGGGATCTGACCATCCGGGTAGGTTCTTCCAAATATGGGCAGTTCAGGGAAATTGGCTCGGACCCGTCCACAGACATCGCAGTAGTGAAAGTGGAAGCCGCCGGGCTGCACGCTCCCGGCCCCGTCAGCAATGATGCCGCCATGGGAACCCTGGTAGTCAGCAACGGCTCCACTACCCGTACGTCCAGACGGCCCCAGCTGGGAACCCTTAGTGCGGAGCAGCGCCCCATCCCGAACGGAGACACCGCCTACCTGGGCGTCGTTTTCGGCACCCCCTGTACCATTCAGGAAGTTACCAAGGACGGCCCCGCCGCCCAGGCCGGAGCCAAGGCCGGAGATGAGATTCTGGCGGTGGACGGCACGCCCGTTACTGCTCTGGATGCCGTTTCCCCCATTCTGTCCAGGAAAAAAGTTGGAGAAAGAGTGACACTGAAAGTCAAACGCAAGGATAAAAGGTTATCCTACACCATCACGCTGGGTTCCAGACGCCAGGCCCTGGGAGGAAACACTCCTGAGGATTCCAATGACCTGATCAGCGGCGGGTTCAGCAAACGCAGGGATGATTTCCCTATGGTCCTCCAGCATGACACCCCTTCCCGGTACACGCTGATGGGTGGCCCGCTGCTCAATCTCAAGGGGGAACTCATCGGCATGAACATCGCCAGAGTGAACCGGGCGGAAAATTACGCCCTGCCCATCAGCGTTGTGCAGAAAAGCGTGCAAAACATCCTGAAAAACACTCCCCAGCCGGGAAAATAGCTCAGGAAAATACCGGAACATCTTATTTTCCCGGTACGGAAGAAGCAGTACGTTTTCCTTTCCTTTTCCCCTGCGTGACATCCGGCGAAACAGGACGGATTTACATGCCGGGAACATCAGCGGCATCCGGCACCGTCTTGGGTTTCACGGTAGGATCATAATGGACGGCTCCCGTCACACGTACGCTTCCGTCCGGAAGAAAGACCATGGAGGGGGCTCCCACCACCTTTTTATAGTACTGCAGCTTTTCCATAGTTCCCCGGTAGTTGATGCGGGAATACGCGCTCAGCATGGGGGTAGTGGGGAAGAAGACATGGACATTCGCCTTGCCGTCCACCATGCACTGCGGACGCGTGGTCCCCAGCCAGTCACCGATGCACACGGCATTGTAGGCCACTCCCGTATCCGGATCCTTCGTCTGCACATACAATTTCTGGATTCCCCGCACGGCAATAGTGCAAATGGAAAAAGTGCACCTCTTGGCACTGGCCGGAATGGCCACGGTCTGGGACCACATGGGTGTTCCCGTCCGGACGGCAAACAGGGATTTCTGGGAAGCAAACATGTCCTTCTGGTTGGGCATTTTTACAACGGCCTGCACATGGTAGTTGCCCTCACGGGACAAGTCATAGAAATGGCGCAGGTCAATCTTGCGGGAAACGCTCATGCCGGCAGGAACCTTGAGAGGCGGAAACAGGGCAAATTTGGACTGGGGGAGTTCCGCCCCCGCAGTGGAATGCTCCACATGGATATCCAGCCAGGAGGAATATTCCCGGCTTTTCAGCTCCACCGGCACGCCGGAATTGTTGGTAATGGTCAGCCTCATGTACATGGCTTCCCCGCTGAGGAACGTCTTCTTTTCCGGGACTACTTTCACGTAAATCTGGGCCAGGGCCCCGGACGCCCCCAGAAGGGCCAGCAGCATTGCAAGGATATGTTTCATGGTATTGATATGTTAAGTATTGTCGTTAAACGGGTCAGCGGACATTCCGCACGATTCTGAATCCCAGGTTGTCCCGGCTTTCACCGCAGGAGCGCAGGTATTCCACCCGGTTGGAGATGCCGGGCTGCCTCCAGTCTCCGCCGCAGGCCACCGGTCCCGGGGGCTCCTTCACGCGCGCAGGATCCTTTTCCATGGAAGAAGTCCATTCCATCACGCCGGAAGCCATGCCGCACACGCCGGTCTTTAAATCATGATCATTGCTGTATCTGTCAATCACCAGCGTCCTGTCCCCCTTCTCACCCGTTTCCAGCATATTCCCCAGAGCCATCCACTCCCCGCGCTCGGGCAGGCGGTAGCGCGGTTCTCCGGGGGCCACGGGCTTCCAGCTCGCATACGCCCAGGCATCCCAGAAAGTGACGTTGACGACGGGAGAACGGGGTGTTATTTTCCTGCCTTTCCATTTGCCTCCCGGCGTGGAAGCCGCCTTCCACATAGCCTCCCAGTCCTGGGGAATATGGGAGGCAGTCCTCTTGTCCGGCTGGTCCGGGTGGGAATATTCCTCCCTCAGCTCCGGAGTGAGACGTGCCCACTGGTCCAAAAACAGGCGGTAGGATTCCAGGGTAATTTCATGGGCTCCCACAATCAGTTCCCCTCCTCCGGGAAGAGTTACGCGGACTTCCGTATGATCGCTGGCGGAAAAATCCGGATAATGTTTAGGAGCCGGAACATGGGGACGGGATACGGTTTCCTTCTCCCGGGGGAATAAAAGGAGAACGGCAGCCGCGGCTATCCCCGCGCCCAGCAGGCCCGTTCCGGCCCAAAGCAGCCTTTTTCCGGATTTTCCGCGGGATTCCACGGGGACGGTATAGCGGTGGGTGGTAACCCGAGGGGAAAGCCCCAGCTGTTCGCGGACCGCAGCAACCAGCTCCATAACCTGGTCCCATTGCATCGGCTTTCCGTTCTGCCCTTCCCTCATCCATTCCAGCAGGGTGCGCATCCGCGTGGTTCCGGGCACATCCGGAGTCACCAGAGGAGGCAGGTCGATGCCCAGGCGCTTCATCTGGTCGCGGGATGTTTCTTCGTGAAAGTCACCGGGCACGGCCGTATTCATCAGCCGCACGGCAGACTTGTCATCCAGGAAAATGTGACGCGGCTCCATGATATTGAAAGCGGTCCGCAGACGCTCATACCTGCCGCACACATTGCCGACCGTTTCAATCACCTTCAGCAAATCCTTCATGGACAGGGTCTGCCCGCGGTCCAGCATGGACTGGAGGGATGAGCCTCCCAGCTGTTCGCTGGTGACGAACCAGTATCCCTGGGCCTGGGACGCTTCATAGACGGTGCCCAGCACCGGAGCATTAATGGCGGCGCGCGTGCGGGCCTTCATCAGAAAATCCTCCACGCCCACCCCCTCCGGATTGTCCGGATCCAGCAACTCCAGAAACACGGAACGGTCCATGCCCTGCTGGATGGCCTGATAAAGAATTCCTCCGCGCGTGCGGCCAATAAATGCCACCAGCGTGTAATCGCCAAAGTTGTGGGGAAGATCAAACATTGGGCAAATCAGGCATCAGGGAGGCAAAAGGGACTCATAAGACTCAGAAACCGGAGCCGCCTCTACAGGGGGAAGCAAACCGCCGTCATAAATCTCGGGCAGTCCGGAAGGGGAACTCTGGTTCATCTGTTCCAGTAAAAATAACACGGGAGGGGAAGCATGGCAATCCATCGGTTCCCCCTTGTAATACAATTTAGCGGTATATCCGTAATATTTCAGGCTTCCATAAGCAATCGTCTCTTCTTCCGTCAGGGGAGGCATGTAGTAGGTTATTTCCATGATTTCCTCACCGTCCGCCCAATCCGCGGGTTCCGTAACGCACCGGGAAGAAGGTTCGGGCGCATGCGTCTTTTCCACTTTCTTCCCATTGACTTTGTCAAAAAACTGGACAATGACGCGCAGATCCTCCGGCCTGACATTCAGTCCATCCTTCATCAGAATAGGAACCATCAGCTTGACGCGCTCCCCGGCGGGGCATTCCGGATCCCGGTATTCCAGAATAGTGCCGAAGGACATATCCCCCCGCAAATCCGCCGGGCTGGAAAAGCCGGCCTGAAGGTGCCGCGCCGCACGCGCAAAATATTTCCCCGCCTTCTCACGCTGGGTATATACTTTCAGAAAAAACTCCCGTGACTTATCCGCATTCCTCAGCCATTCATAGGTAAGTCCATAATAATAAAGCACCACCGGATTATCCGGTTCCAGCCTCATGGCCTGCTCCAACTTCACGACCGCTATTTTGAGGTCACCTTCAATCTGGGCGTAACGAGCCGCCTTGACAAGCTCCGCCACTTCCTCCGTCATGGGGGGCATGACCTCGTCCGGATCCTCAGCAGGAAGGGATGCCCCGCTAGCGGAGTCCCCCCCTCCCGCAACGGCCGCGGCCACCGGTACAGAATCGGCAGCCGGATCTGACAAATCGGCTTCCCGGAGCATTTCTTCCACAGAACGGGGCTTTTCAGAAGGGGATACCGGAACATCCGCCATATGCACTGTCTCCTCAGCCGCCCCATCCCCAACGACTCCGGCCGAACGCTCCGGCTTCTCCCGTGCCGGAACGGGAACAGGCTTCTCCACCACTTTTTCCACCACCACGGTACGGACAGACAGGCTGAAAGAAACGCCCACCATCAGCAACAGAACAAACGCCAGCCCACCCAGCGTCCAGCAGGCGACGCCGAACGCACGGTCATTGGCGCCCTTTTCCGGTGGAAGGGATTCGCTCATACGGCACGTTCCTCGTCCTCCTGCCGGGCAGGCGGCCCGCCGGCATCAGGAATTTCTTCATAATCCACTATTTCTCCTCTGTAGAGAGACAGAAGAGCCTTCATGAAATCTTCCGCGTTATGGGGAGAATCCTCCTTCCGGAAGCCGCCGTAAGTCAGGCCGTCCAGCCTGATTCGGGCTCCTCCGCATTCCGGTTTCAGCGTCGCTATGGCCAGTCCCTTCAGTTTCCATCTGCGCAAATCCAGACGGGCAATGTCATCCACGCGGAAAGCCACGCCGGCGGCCGTCACCTCTTTCCCGTTCAGGGACATTTTCCTGCCGCGCGTTCTCACCAGGAAAAACAGAGCCACCATGGCAAGCGCCAGGCAAATGCACCCGGCCACCCACTGTTCAAAAATTTTGGAGGCGTCATACGGGTGGTCCACCGGCTTGATGGGATAGTGCTTTTCCCCGGAATAAGATTGCCACGCAGCGCTCCAGCCCTTGCCGGGGGTGGACATCAGACTGTAATCCGCCAAAATGTCAGGCCACGGCACCGCGTTCCGATTCACGTCGGAAGGAATTTCGTAGCCCTCCGGAAAATCCACGGTGCGCGCCAGAACAATGCGCTCCCAGTCCTCCGCGGACGCTCCTTTCCCGCTCACCTCACGGTCAAACACGGCTCCAGCGTCCACGAACGCCTTGTGCATGAAAAACTCCAGGTTTTTTTGAGGGTATCCGATGGAAGCATCATAATAAAAATACACTCCGAACCCCAGAAACATGAGAGCCATGATAACCGCCCTGCCGGTAAACCACATGGTCGGCTTACATTCTACCGTGTCAGACTGCATGCTTCCTACATACCAGCAAATCCATGCCCTTGACCATAAAAAAAGCGCACCTCCCCCTCCTTTGCGGGAAAGCGGAGCGTCCTGTCGCCCCCCCGGATATCCGGAACGCACGGCTCCGGAAGAAAAAACAGGGCGGCATTCCCTGCCGGGAACACATCCGGAAAATCTTTCCCTGTCTTCTTCTTGGCTTGATTTATTTTGTGAAAGTTAAATAATAGCATGCGCAGGGATTCCCCGCTCCGGCAAAAAGGACCGGAAACGCTGTAATCCCTTACGCCGGCCCGCATTATTTTTTCCGCATATGAGACCAAGTCACCCTCAATACCGCCGCATGGACGCCGACCCCGGTTACAATTCCCAGGCAGACGACCAGGTGGACGCCGATATGGAACAGGCCCAGCTGAGGCTGGAACAATTGCGGAAGGAAAAGGAGGAAGTGGAAAACTCCCGCCGCCGCCTGGAAGAATGCCATATGCGCAAAGCCAGGTTTATGGACCAGCAGAACGAGCTGGGCGACCGCATGGTCAACGCCGCAGACCTCATCGGCCGGGAGGTGGAAAGCCTCCGCCAGGAAAGCAATGAACTGGAACAAATCCACATGGCGCTGACGCGCAGCCTGAAAATGCTCAGCACCGTGCGCCCGGATGAATGGCCTATTGAAAATACGGACAACCTCATCAGCCAGGGCCAGCAGGTCATTGACCGCTGCGAGGAGGAATTCGCGGATGCCGTCCAGCAGTGCGCGCGCATGCAGCATACCAAAGTGCTCACCGGGGTGCGCCGCTCCAGCAAAGTGCGCATCAGCTCCCGTGAATTCATGACCCAGTTCCTCCAGGGTCTTTCCTTCCATCTTCCCCTGCTCCTGATTGCTCTCATCATCCTCTTTTTCATCTGGATTTTCAGCCCTTCCGCATCATGATTAAAAGAAAAACCAAACGCCGTTCCTCCGAACTGGCAGAACTGGATCGCGCCTCTCGGGAAATTGAGAGCCGTATCCAGGAATTGGAAGCCTCTCTCAAACGCCCGTCCCAGCAGACCCGCATGCGCCTGGACCGCAATACCATGCCGCCTCCCGACCGCGTTCGGGAGGGCAACCAGAACCGGGCACTGCGTGCCGTAGTGGCCCGTGACGGACGCGCCACCAACATGAGGCGGGAACTGCGAGAAAACTTCATGCTGCTGGGCCTGCTGATCTGCGCCATCGCCGTTTCCTTCTGCTGGATCGTCCGCCTGCTGGAACAACAGTAGGCAGCCCCCTTCTTTTCCGCATCTTTTCTACATTACACCATGAGCACGCCCCAAATAGACGTAGCCTACATTGCCAAGCTGGCACGCATTGACCTGACGGAGGAAGAAACAGCTCTCTTCTCCAAGGATCTGGACAAAGTCCTGGCCTATATCACCAAGCTGGAATCCTACGATGTCACGGGCATCGCCCCCATGAACCATCCTCTCCCGGCAATGGACGTGATGCGCGAAGACATTCCTGAAACCGGCTTCACCCAGGAAGAAGCCCTCTCCAATGCCCCCCAGCAGTCCCAGGGGCAATTCCGCACGCCCAAGGTGGTGGAATCCGCCTGATCCTCCCGCTTCCTTTTCCCTTCACCTTTCAACCGTCTTTACCCTTCCCTTCTCATGTCAAAAATTCAAGGCACCCTGGCCCAGTGGCGTGACCGCCTGCGCCGCAAGGAACTCTCCCCTGCCGAACTGGTCAACCTGACGGCGGACGCCATTGAGGCGGACCGGACAACCAACGCCTACATCTCCTTTGACCGTGAAGCAGCCCTCCACGCCGCGGCCGGGGCGGATATTTCCAGCCCTTTGGCCGGCATCCCCATCGCCGTGAAGGACAACATTAATGTCCTGGGCCAGCCGACGCGCTGCGCCTCCCGCCTTCTTTCCCCTTATGTCGCTCCTTATGACGCCACCTCCATCCGCCTGCTGAAAGAGCTGACCCAGGATAAAACCCCCGCCGCCAAAACCCCTATTGTGCGCAGCCGCCTGTGTACCCCCGTGCGCTGCGTGGAGGTAAACGGCATTACCGTGGTGGGCGAGCGCATCAACCCCACCGGCAAAAAGCGCTTGCAGCAGGCCCTGCGGGAGGGCGACAGCGCCTATGCCTGCGCCCAGGCCGTAGCCCAGGCCGAAGCCGGTGCCGAGCTGCTGGACGTGAACGCCGGTCTGCCGGATATTGATGAACCCGCCACGCTGGAAATGCTGGTGCGGGAGCTGCAATCCATCACCGACCTGCCATTGCAGCTGGATTCTTCCAACAAAGATGCTTTGGCCCGCGCGCTGCGCATTTATAACGGCAAGCCAATCGTCAACTCGGTCAACGGCGAGCAGAAGGTGCTGGACAGCATTCTGCCCCTGTGCAAAAAGTACGGCGCCGCCGTGGTTGGTCTGGCACTGGATGAACACGGCATTCCCAAAACGGCAGAGGGCCGCTTTGAGGTTGCCAAGCGCATTGTGGCCGCAACGGATGCTATCGGCATTCCCCGCGGGGATGTTTACATCGACTGCCTGACGCTGACGGTTTCTGCCGAGCAGAGCGCCGCTGCCGAAACCCTGAAAGCCATTACCATGTGCAAAAAGGAACTGGGCGTGCGCACCGTGCTGGGTGTTTCCAACATCAGCTTTGGTTTGCCCTGCCGCGGCTACATGAATACCACTTTCCTGACGTTGGCCATGCAGGCCGGGCTGGACCTTGCCATCATGAACCCCAACACGCCGGAAATGATGGCCGCCGTGCGCGCCTACCGTGTGCTGACCAGCCAGGACGAAAAGTGCAATGATTACGTTGCCGCCTATGCCAATGTGCAGGTGCAGACCTCCCAGGTGGCAAAAACTGATGCCGCCGCCCCGGCGGGCGGTGCAGCAGGGGCCGATGCTCTGTTTGAAGCCGTGCGCCGCGGCCTGAAAAACGAAGCCCGCGCCGCTGCAGAGGAAGCCCTGAAAACCCGCGAGCCTTTGCAGGTGGTGAACGAAACGCTGATCCCCGCGCTGGATGTGGTGGGCGATGCCTTTGAAAAAGGCTCCATCTTTTTGCCGCAGCTGCTGCAATCCGCCACGGCGACCCAGGCTGCTTTTGAAGTGATCAAAACCGCCATTGCCGCCAGCGGCAGCCAAGGTGAAAGCAAAGGCCGCATTGTGATCGCCACCGTAAAAGGTGACGTACACGATATTGGCAAAAACATTGTGCGCGTAATTTTGGAAAACTATGGCTATGACGTGCTGGATCTGGGCCGCGATGTGCCGCCGGAGCGCGTGGTGGAAGCCGTGCGCCAGACCGGTGCGCCGCTGGTGGGGCTTTCGGCCCTGATGACCACCACCGTGCCCAACATGCAGGCCACCATCGAAGCCCTGCACGCGGCCAACCTGCCCTGCAAGGTCATGGTGGGCGGCGCTGTGCTGACCAAGGCATACGCCGAACAGATCGGTGCCGATTTTTATGCCAAGGACGCCAAAGCCAGCGCCGATTACGCCAAACAGATTTTTGGCTGATTGAATCAAGTTTTGACTTTCACGTTTCAGCTGGTATTTTGCTATAAGAAAAAATTAAGGCAATACCGCATAATTCTAAGTGCCGATACGGCGAGCGAGGTGCGGCAGATGCTAAGCCAAAAGCGCAGATAATACTGGATGCTGCAAAGGTGAGCGCCGCCAGTGGCGGAAACAGCGAACCGAAGCAGGGGCAGCGGTCGCAGAGTGCGAGGGGCTTTTGCCCCCGAAGCACGATGCGGGTACCGCAACCCGACATTATCGAGCATTTTGGCAACGCAGATGCCGTGCCGCAGCCGCCGGAGCGGTGCTTAAGCCGTAAGGCGGGAATTGTGCGGTGTTGCCTTAAATACGATAACGCAATAAAACAGCAGCACACCGTTTCCCGGAAAATAGGGAAGCCGGTGTGCTGTTGTTTTTATTTGGAAAGGGGGAGTGGCGAAATAGGAACGAAAAGAGTGTGAAAATAAGAAATGAGGAAATTGGGAAAATTGAAGAAAGAAGAAATCAAGAAGATAAAAGAGTGAGTTACGCCTTTTCTACCTCATAATTACTCCAGCTGTCTGCTGTGGCGGCGGCGCTGGTGTCCACGCTGGTTTGGTAATGGCAACGTTCTGCAGCAAAAAGGTGGATTCGGTGTTGGTGGTGTAAAACATGGATGTGCATGGCCCTAAAACGATGAAGAAGGAACTTTTTAATTGGATTTTTATTCAAATCTTTTTAACAAAAACTTTCTGCCCCAGCCCCCAACCGCTACTTGCAATTTGCCAAACGGTATAGTATAATACTTAAAGCGGACAGGGCTGTATATTGCGCTGTTTTGCATACGGATGTGGGCCCCGTGCGCAGGAGCCCTGTGAACCATGTCAGGCGGGGAACCGAGCAGCATTAAGCGGTGGTCTCCTGGTGCTGCGGTCAGTCCGCATTCGTATGCAAAGCAGCGCAGCCGCGGGGCACACCCCGCGCGGGCCTTGTCCCTTTTTCTATGCCGCAAAATATTTTACAGGGGGTGGTTGCATTGTACCGTGCGCTGTACCGCAAGTGGCGTCCGCGCAAGTTTGCGGATGTTGTTGGCCAGGAAGCCATCGTAACGGCCCTGCAAAACCAGATCGCCGCCGGGCGCATTGGCCATGCCTACCTGTTTACCGGCACCCGCGGCACCGGCAAAACCACCTGCGCCAAAATTTTTGCCAAAGCGGTCAACTGCCTGGATACCACCAGCCCGGACCCCTGCGGTGAATGTGCTGTCTGCAAAGGCATTGATGAGGGCACCATTCTGGATGTATCGGAAATTGATGCCGCCTCCAACAACAGCGTGGATGACATCCGTGACCTGCGCGATGAAACCGCCTATCTGCCTGCCGTGTGCAAGTATAAGGTATATATCATCGACGAGGTGCACATGCTGTCTACCTCGGCGTTCAATGCCCTGCTGAAAACCATGGAGGAACCGCCGGAGCATGTGATCTTTATCCTTGCCACAACGGAAGTGCAAAAGGTTCCGGCTACTATCCTCAGCCGCTGCCAGCGCTATGACTTCCAGCGCATTACGGCGGATAAAATTGCCGGTCGGCTGGAATATGTGGCCGGGCAGGAAAACATTGAGCTGGACCATAACGCCGCCGAGCTGATCGGCCGCCTGGCCGATGGCGCCATGCGTGATGCACTGTCTATCCTGGATACCTGTGCCGGTGTTTCCAACACTGTGGATGAAGCGCTGGTGCGCCGCATGGCGGGCGTGACGGACCGCAAATATCTGTTTGAGATCAGTGATGCCATTGCCGCGCGGGACGCTGTGAAAGCCTTGCAGGAGATTGCCGCCCTGCGCCAGCAAAGCGTGGATATGCGCCGCCTTTGTATGGAGCTGGCCGGGCATTACCGCAATTTGATGCTCAGCGCCCTGCCCGGCGGCACCGACCTGCTGACGGGAACTTCCCCCGAAGAGGAAGCTGCCTACGCTGCGCGGAAAGATTTCCCCCAGGCGGAAGCGGTACGCGCCGTCAATGCGTTTGGCGCCGCGCTGGAAAAGATGGCGCGGGACAAGATGAGCGTGCGCCAGGCGGACCGCCTTGTGGACCAGATGCTGGCCGCCCCCAACGGGCCCAGCCCCTGCCGCCGCACGATCCCCATGGTGCGGGATGTGCGGTTCTTTGTAAATACATTGCAGCACGCGGTGGATTTGATGACCCAGAAGGGGATCGCCGCCACGACCCGGTGCGATAAGCATGACGGGTGTCTGGAGTACATTGTGAGGATCCCGGTCAGCAGCGACGGTACGGCGGGAAAGGTGGAGAACGGCGCGAAGGAGGAAGAAGGGGAGTTTGAGGTGAAGGTGTGAGGGGGGAGGCTTTCTGCGGTGCTGCCGCGCCGGGATGGCTGCGTTGGTGTACGCTTTTTGGTTCGCCGCGCGGTAGGGGCCGGGCATGCCCGGCCCGCGAGTTTCCCATAAGCGCCCGTTTCCCGTACACTGCCGGGCCGCATATATGCGGCCCC
>ERZ779885.1574-NODE-1574-length-22838-cov-6.433832_pt1 | contig 22838 bp, 23 predicted proteins | sample MGYA00511554_ERZ779885 | MGnify/ENA primary metagenome ERZ779885 (study PRJEB29588, sample SAMEA2160998) | human gut metagenome | biome: human gut; feature: human-associated habitat; material: faeces | place: Denmark | collected 2008/2010 ... | reverse complement strand
TGGATGTAGACAAGCCAAGAAATCTGGCAAAGAGTGTGACTGTGGAATAAAAATATTTGAAATTAGTACTCTGGGTTGGCATAGAGATGGATGTCAGCCCAGAGTATTGGCACAATTTGATTGAAGTGACCATTGGTGTCAGATACTATTAAATTTTTATGAGGTGAGTAATGGCTTGCGTAATATCACCAATAATTAAAGTAACGGAAATGTGCAATTTTGACTGTGTTTTCTGCAGATATTCGAATCATAAACAAAATACTGGAATCATGAATGTTGACATAGTAAAAAAAATATTAGAAGAATCAGCGGAAATTAATGCGGAAACAAACCAAAAAGTAAAAGTGCTTTTTCATGGTGGCGAACCGCTGTTATGGGGAATTGAGCGTTTTTACGAGATTTATGAATATGAGAAAGAACTTTCAGATAAGACAGGTGTTAAGTTTACTAACAGTATCCAGACAAATGCATCACTGATAGATGATGAATGGATCAGATTTTTTAAAACGTCCCATATTGGCATTGGGATAAGTTTGGATGGACCGATTGGTGTAAACGCACATTTTTCTCAGGATGAAAGTCTGTCGTTTAAAAGAACGATTTCTATATTGGATAAACTGAAAAATCAAAAAGTGTCATTAAATAGAACAGTATTTTTACAGAGAGTGGCATATAGAGGAAACTGGGATATACTGCGCCCTGCAACAACTGTTGAAGGGATGGAGATTATAACCAGAGAAGTTCTTGATGATCTGTTGGAGTCAGCAGAGAAATTGATAGATAAAATGAGGTGTGCTAATTATGCATGATACAGCGGAGTATACGGACGAAAAAGAAATTGTTGATCAGAAAGCAATCGAGTTGGCAAAGGATTTTAGTTATGAGGGGTATCAGGTTGTCAGACGAGAACTGTTTGCTCATTTAAGGGAACCGGCTGTCGTGATCCGGAGAGATAGTGTGACATTTAATACAGCCTGCATCGCTGGTTTAGAGGATGCAGTTTACATACAGATACTTGTGAACCAGGATAATAAGAGAATGGTTGTCCGAAAATGTGAGGAAAATGATAAAGATGCACTTCGTTGGTGTGTGGCAAAGCCAGATAAGCGTAAAAGCAGAAAAATGACAAACAAAATCTTCTCTGCAATGATGTATGAAATGATGGGATGGAATCTGGATTGCCGATATAAGATTTTGGGACACAAGATTACTTTTGAAGATGAAACAATTTATGTGTTTGACTTGATGGAAACGGAGATATTCCTGGATATTAAAGGGAAAAGAGCGAAAAAAGACACAGAAAGTCAGACTACTATTGAAAATGCTAATAATATAGAAGAAACAGCATCAAGTGATACAGATACTGAATGTTCAGCAGAAGAAATAAAGAGAAAGAACCGTATACCATTTTATCCAAAGGAATGGAAAGATTCTTTTGGTTTACCAGTGGAAGAACATAGGAAAGCACTGGAAATAAATATGCTGGATGGTTATGCAGAATTTACAACAGGAAAATAGACAAAGGGGAAAGTCTGCCCTAAAGATGGGAGGTATCAGTGTGCAGGAACATAATATTGTGATACCAGGGATTTCGCTATGCCAAAAATGGGGGAAAATACGGATTTTTCATTCAACGATAGTGGCATTGGGCGAACCAAAGTACATACGATTTTTGTTTAACCCTGAAAAGCGGGGATTGGTGGTACAGGCATGTGCCAGAAAAGAAGCAGAGTGTTTTCGTGTGCCTAAATATAACCCGGAAAATTGGGAATTTAAGATCAGCAGTGTGCCAATGCTGCGAATGATATGGAAAACGTGCGAATGGGATACAGAAAAGACGTATCGTTTGACGGGTATATGCCATTCAGAGTACAATCTGGTGGAATTTGATATGAAGCAGGCAACGGTGCTGACAGTGGAAGAATTTTAAGAAAACAGCGTAAAATAGGGACTTCTGAGAGATCAGAGGTTCTTTTTTTGTGCTGTTTTTGAGGGTGATTGCATGGTGTGGTGATGAAAAATTTTCTCTGAAAAAAAGTTGTTTCTATCTTTACATCAGGAGGTGACCTCAGCATTGTTGGCCCGCGTCCCGAACGTCCGGAGATTGCAGCACAGTATTGCGAAGAAATGCCGGAGTTTAATCTGCGATTACAAGCAAAGGCCGGTCTTACCGGTTACGCACAGGTCTACGGAAAGTATAACACGACGCCATACGATAAGCTCGTGATGGATCTCATGTACATAGCCCATCCGAGTATTATCGTTGACTTTAAGATCATGTTCGCGACTGTCAAAATTTTGTTCTTACCGGAATCAACGGAAGGCGTTGCAGAAGGTCAAGCGACTACTATGGCGGAAAACGAAGTCACTGTCGCGGCTGAAAAGAAAGCCGAAAATGACGATGACGTAGCAGTTTGATTCAAACTCGTCCGGTTGCCATTAAAAGCTTGGATGAGAGTTGAAAAAGTAAATTTGAAATTGAATAGCAGTTATCTTATATAGTTTCATAGTTAAGGAATCCTGTTTATGCCGGAGAGCGCTAAAAATTGAAAAGTAAGTTAAAACATTGAGCTATGGATAGAGATAGGAAAGAATAACGGTTCAGACTCTTGAAGATGAGTCTGGGCTGTTGTTGTGGGGAAAGGAATTCTGTTTTATGAGTGCTTTTGAATACAAAGAATACTCGGTTCTCATGTCGGTATATCACAAAGAAAGGCCGAAATATTTAAAGCAGGCAATCGAAAGCATTCAGGTGCAATCCCTTTCTACGAATGACTTTGTGCTTGTGTGTGATGGTCCGCTAAATGATGAACTTGATGCTGTGATACAGACGAAGCAACTGGAAATGGGCGAAAATCTGAATGTTGTTCGACTTGCGAAAAACGGGGGACTTGGCAACGCACTCAATGAAGGCATCAAGCATTGCAAAAATGAGCTGGTTGCCCGGATGGACAGCGATGACATCGCTTATCCGGATCGCTGTGAAAAACAGATTGCTGTGTTTAACACACATTCGGAAGTGAGCATTTGCTCTGGCATCGTGGAGGAATTCACAACTGATCCGAATACCGTTGATACGAAGCGTGTGCCGCCGGAAACCCATGCGGAAATCGTAGAGTTTGCAAAGAAGCGGAATCCGTTCAATCACCCATGCGTGATGTATAAGAAATCCGCCGTTGAGGCAGTTGGTTCTTATCAGGACTTCTACCTGTTGGAAGATTATTACCTTTGGCTAAGGATGCTGATGGCAGGGTATCAGGGATATAACATTCAAGAGCCGCTACTCCATATGAGGGCTGGCTCGGATATGTATTTAAGAAGAGCCGGTTGGAAGTACGCCAAGACACAAGCAAGGCTGTTCAAATTTATGAAACAGCAAGGCTTTATTGGAAATGGTCAGTACATTAAAAGTTGCGTAATCCGCAGCGGGTCGGCGCTGGCTCCCAACTGGCTGCGGAAGTTTATGTTTGAAAGGGTATTAAGAGATGCAGGCTAAGATAGACAACAGAAATCAGTTTGTTGACATTATGCGTGGCATTGCGATGCTTCTGGTTGTTTTGGAGCATACCATGACTGGATGTACCGTTGATTCGCAGAAGAGTTTTCTTTTCAACATCATCTGGTCATTGCAAATGCCGTTATTCATTTTGATCAGTGGATTTGTAACGAAATATAGCCGCCCGATCTCTGATGGTAAGGGGCTGTGGAAATATGTGAAGCGTAGAACGGTTGCTTATATGCTACCGTGGGCTGTATGGAGCTTTTTAGTCAGGGGCATCATTTTTGGAGAGGATGGTTTCCTAAACGTTAAGCATCTCCTGTGGAATATGGATTCAGGTTATTGGTTCCTTGCAACGATTTGGACGATTAGCATGATTTTTGGCATTGCCTCTTTCATTGCAGAGCGGGTGAGCAAAGAAAACTTGCTGAAGAGCAGACCGTACTTTTGGGGTGCTACTTAGTGGGAATGGTTCTGCTGGTGGGAATTGGCGCAATTTTAGGGCTTTCTTTCTTTGCAATTAAATTGACGCTCTATTATATGCCTTTCTACTATGCAGGGTTCTTGTATGGTCAGTTTGATGACAGGATGAAGGAATCTGAGATTGGCAAAAAGATTATTGATAGTGTAGTTGCAATCTGCTTTGTAGTGTGGCTGTTCGTTATTCTTAGATTTCCGCTTTATGAGATGTCGGATGGCGGCTTTGCGATTATCTTGCGTGCGGCAACATCGTTGGCTGGGTGTATTGCAGTATGTGGTCTCTGTAGGGGAATCTTCTCCAGTAAAATCGGGGGTACTCTTGCATGGGTCGGAGAGCACTCGTTGGAAGTGTATCTCACACACTATCTGCTTCTCAGCTTGATCAAGTCGGACAAAGTGCCGATTCTGTACAGTCCGGTGGGGCTGAGCCTGGTTCTGGTCAACTATGTGATTACGGTAGCACTTACTGTGATGGCAATAGTGATGATGAACAAAAATGCCGTGCTGAGCTTTGTATTAACCGGAAAGAAAAAGTAAGTGAGTTTTTCCTTTGGGCGGAAAACAAAGCTTAGAAATTTACATGATGCACGGTCTGCTTCTCAATATCTTCAAAAGCAGTGCTGCAATCCAATTTAGCAGTATTGAAGGGTATTTATTGACTGCCGGAAACTTCGCCCTGACAGTAGGGCTGTGTGCAGTAGTTATCCGTCTGCTCGATCAAAATGCCGTACTCAAGAAAGTATTAAGTATTCGATAAAAGTTCAAAGGAGAAACGATATGCATCCGAGAGTGCTGATCGTAGGAACGGTTCCATATAACACAAAATCAACGTCACGCGCTTTTGATGCGTACTTTCACTATTGGGAGAAAGAGAATATTGCACAGATATTCTCCAATACAAAGAAGCCGTGCAAGGGGCATTGCGAGACGCTTTTCCAAATTACGGATCACCGTGTGTTGCAGCGGTGGATGGGGAAGAAAGTCGATACCGGCGTAATTTGTCATTATGATGATCTTGACACCGAGTGGAAAGACGATGATTTGGAACTCGGTGATGCAAAAGCAGAAGCTGCCTACAAGTTCGGTGAAAAGCATACGCCCCTTACGCATTTGCTCAGGGGAATCCTCTGGCGTAAGAGATTCTGGTGCACGGAGAAGCTGAACAATTGGCTGGATGACTTCAAACCGGAATGTGTATTTCTGGCTTTTTCGGATGACTATTTTATCCCGCAGATTGCAATGTATGTCGCCAAGAGATATAACGTGCCAATTGTCTCCTGCATTGGCGATGACTATTATTTCAATGTGGAAAAGACGCTGAATCCGATCTATAACCTTTATAAATCGACCTACAAGAAATTGATTGACAAGGTTCTGACTTGGCCGGGTAGTGCGATTTACATCAGCGACAAGATTCGGGATAAGTATAATTCGGAATTTGGACTGGACGGCGAAACGGTTTATTTGACTTCTACGGTTCAGCGTAAACCGTTCAGCGTGATTAACAAAGATTGCCCGGTTATTACTTACTTCGGAAATATCGGTATGGGACGCAACAACTCCCTGAACGATATTGGCTACGCCCTTGGGAAAATCAATCCAGAATATATGCTGGAGGTTTATTCCAACGAAAAGGACGAGCAGGTCTATTCTGTATTCAAGGACAATAAAAATGTCAAATATATGGGTTCTGTGCCGTACACGCAGGTTCAAAAGCGCATGGCAGAAAGCGACATAACTGTTATTGTAGAGGGATTTGAAGAAAAGGACATCAATCTTTCACGGTATTCACTCTCTACGAAGGCAGCGGACGCATTGGCGAGTGGCGCATCCATTCTAACATATGGCTCGCTAGAAAGCGGCATCATTGAGTATATGCAGTCAACGGATGCGGCAATGGTTTGTACGGATAAAGCTAAATTGGTGGATTCGATTACACAGCTGATTTCTAATCAGGAACTTCAAAAGAAATACTACGAACAGGCGATTGTGATGACAAGAGAGCATCATAATCTGCAGGCTAGCTGCAAGACCTCAGAAAATGTGGTTGCAAAGGCAATCCAACATATGAAATAAGTGGCAGAGGATACATGGTGATGGAGAACAACTTTTCAATTATTATTTCGACGTGCGACAAGTTTTCGGATTTGTGGGATGCACATATTTTGCTTTTGAATCAGAATTGGGCAGACCGAAACGTGGAGACGTTTTTAGTAACCGATAAACCCACTGATCATACTTTAGAAAATGTAACAGTGGTGGCAGCAGGCGAAGGTACGGAAATAACGGAACGTCTGAGAGCAGTGATGCCGCTGATTAAGACAGAGTATGTTCTCTTTACCTTGGATGACTATTTCCTGACGGAAAGGATTTCGACTCAGGCGGTCAACGAAGATATTCAGATCATGGAAAAGCATCAGATTGATTATCTGCGTCTGTTTGTTATGACCATGAAGAGTCTGAGAAACAGAAAAGCTGAGGAATTGGAACCGGGTATTTTTCTGCTGGACAATCATGCAGGCGATTACATTGTCAGTCTGTACGCAGGCATCTGGCGTAAGGATTTCATGGAAAAGACACTGACAAAAACGCTGAATGCCTGGCAGTATGAGGTTGCGTTGACGAATATGGCACGGCAGTTGAATGCTCGCTGTGCTGATAGCCGTCGTGGTGAATTTCCTATTCTTGACGTGATTCGTAAGGGAAAGGTGCTGACGAAAGCTCGTAAGTATTTCGATGAGAATCCTATTTATAAAGGTGATCGAGAGGATATGCGAGCCAAAGACGAATGGATGCTTGAATTCCGGACGTGGCTTCGTGAGTGGCTTCCGAAGCCGCTGTTCAATCTCTCAAAGGCAATCATGAGGCGCAGAGGATATACATTTTTTAGCGATAAGCAGTAAAGTCTGTTAAACATTAAGAGGAAATCGGTAATGAGAATCAAACTATCGGTGAAATGGAATACGGAATTGGCTATTGCATGGTTGTTCTTGACACCGCAGATCAATTATTATCTGGCTAATATTCTGGATATGTATGGTATGCCTACAATCACACCATTAATCTATCTTATGGCAGCTATTCTTGGCATCTTGTCGTATGGACAGACACTAAAAACAAAGCAAGGAATGTTGTTCACATGGACATTAGTTGTGCTTGTTATTGTAAGTGCTCTTGTCAATGATCAGACAACGAAGTATATGTTTGATTCAAATATTCTACAATCCGGCCTAATACTGTTACTGTTCTTGTATTTTCCGGTATTTCTTTTGTTGCAGCAACAGATTGATTTCAAGCGGCTAATGAACTACTTATGGAAAGGATCACTTATTACACTTTGTTTTGCTGTAGGAGCCTTTTGTAAACTAGTTTCCTTTAGAAATGATAGAACTTTTGATTATATGTCCTTTGCATATATGATGCTGTCTCCGATAATGATTTGTCTTATTCAGGAATGGCAAAAAAAACGAGTACAACTTGTCCTGCCGATAGCTGCTTCAGTTGTCCTTTTTGTAATAGGATGCAGAGGAGCAGCAGTTGCTCTGGCATTTTTCTTAGTGGTTTGCTTTCTTGATTTGTATTTTAGAGGCGGTAGAACGGTACGACACCTATTTGTGAAACTTATCATGGTAATAGGTGCTGTGCTAATTGGTCTTAATTTGAATTTTATAATGAAAAAAATGGTTATCCTATTGGATTCCTTTGGCTTTTCAAGTCGTACTCTTGAAGCCTTACTCCTAGGAAAAGGACTGTTTATAAAAAGTATAAAAAGTGACGGAAGACAGTCGATTTGGAAACAAGCGATAGACAATATAGGAATTATGGGAAAGGGATTGTTTGGAGATCGCACAGTAATACTAGATGAATATCACAATCCAGTGTATCCACATAACTTTATTCTTGAAGTGATGGTTGATTTTGGAATGGTAATTGGTTCAATCCTTGTACTTTCTTTTATAATTCTCGTTATAAAAGCAGTATTCAAATCTTATAAATCGAATGATATGCAAAAAATTCAAATGACATATGCTATGCTTACTATTCTTTTAATAAAACACATGGTTTCTGCAAGCTTTTTAACATCATTCGATTTTTGGTTTTATATTGGTCTGGCAATGAATTTGATTATATATTCAAATGATTGCCTAAAATCAGTACCGCAACAAGAGGAATAAAAAATATGAATGGGATCGAAAAAAGAATAGTAAGATTATTTGCTGTAATTAAATATAGACATGATTGCAAAATTGAAAGAGACGCTATTGTGTACGGCGATTGCCATTTTGAAGGAAAAAATAAAATTAGTCCAGAGGCATATGCCGTATCTATTGACATGGGATTCGCGAGCTATATAGGTAAAGCGAGTGTGATTTCCCATGCGAAGATAGGACGCTTTTGTTCAATTGGAGATCAAGTCAAGTTGGTTAGAGCTCGACACCCTGTAGATGGCTTTGCTTCAACCCACCCGGCTTTTTATTCCTCGGCAACTATTGCTAGTTTTGTGAAAAAAGACAAGTATAAAGAGTATGAGCAGAATGACGATGGACTTTCTCTTGTTGTTGGTAATGATGTGTGGATTGGTAGCAATGTTCTAATTAAAGCAGGAGTTCACATTGGTGATGGAGCAGTAATCGCAATGGGAGCTGTCGTGACGAAAGATGTGCCAGATTATGCGATTGTTGGTGGAGTGCCGGCAAGAATACTCCGATATCGGTTTACGGAAAGCCAACGCACGGAGTTGCAGAGATTAAAATGGTGGAATAAAGATGTTAGTTGGATATCGAAAAATGCTGACATATTCGACAATGTTGATAATTTGATTGTGACTCTAAAAGAGGAGAAATAATACTATGAAGGTTTGCGATTGTGTTAAAGATGCTGTTTGGTATGACCCTCGAGTTAGAAAACAAATTGATGAGTATATAAGTCGAGGAATTCAGGTCGAAGCTGTTGGAGTAATGGATCCCAGATATGATGAAGCAGAGGTTGCAAAGATTCCGTGTGTGGTTCAGCTTTGCAAAATTGATGAAAAATACTATCAAAAACCCAATGTGATCCAAAAAATATGGCGTGAGATAAAAACTAATGTGGATTTGTGTCGGTTGATTGTTTCAACACAAGCTGATGTGATTCATGCGAATGATCTCAATGCTTTGATTCCTGCCTACTATGCCTCAAAGAAAATGAAATGTCGGTTGATTTATGATACGCATGAGATATTTCTTGAAAATCCATGGATAAATCGCAATAGAGTAAGCAAATTTATTTGGGGATGTTTTGAAAAGTATATTATTAATAAGGTGGATTTGGTGGTATCGGTTAGCCATGCTGCGGCAGATTATTTGAAGAAAAAATACAACATTCAGAAAATTCTGGTTGTTACTAATTGTGTTAGCGAGAAATCGATTATTCGCAACGCTAATAAGAAATACCCACTACAGGTACTTAACCATGGGCAATTCTATGAAGGCCGTGGATATGACATTCTAGCAGACGTAGCACCACTAATTAAAGATCTATCAGATGTTCAGATCGCACTGAGAGGCTTCGGCAAGCTTGAGCAGAGCATTAGAAATAAGGTTGAGGAGAACCATATTGATAATTTGGTTTTTGAACCGCCAGTCAAGGTCTATGAGTTGATACCCAAGGCTGCGGAAGCGTGGGTTGGAGTGGCGATTACGGAAGCAATTTCTTTGAATTTCGAACTATCGGTTTCTAATAAACTCTTTGAATATGCTGCCGCTGGCTTGCCAGTGATCATGTCGGATATACCAGAACATCGATATTTAAATGAAAAATACCGCTTTGGTGTTATTTTGAAAAGTAATAGCCCGCAGGATGTGGCAAATGCGATAAAATCACTTCATGATGATAAGAACCTATATAATAGTTGCAAAACTAATGCATATGTACTTGCCGAACAGGTGAATTGGGAAACTGAATTTGGGAGACTTGTTGATTTTGAAAAGAAAGCTTGTAATTGACATATAAAACTGAAGGAGGGGGCAATTTGTCAAATAGTAGAACAAGTAATCTGATAAAGGAAACTGCGTGGTTTGCAATAGGTAACTTTGGCTCCAAAATATTGTCGCTGCTGTTAGTTCCACTTTACACAAATATCCTTACAACTAATGAATATGGAACAGTTGATATCATTAGCACAACGATATCGCTGGCAATTCCGTTACTTACTCTATCTTTGCAGGATGCGGCTTTTCGGTATGCAATGGAGAGTGGTATTAGGAAGGAAGCTGTTATATCAGACTGCTTATTGGTAACAATCGCTTCTCCTATTTTGTTGCTACTCTTTTACCCGCTTATTAATTGTATTCTTCCTGTTCTGACGGCATACTGGTGGTATTTCTTTGCTATTTATGTTTTCAATAGTATATCGTCTGTTCTGTCATGCTATTTAAAAGGCGTTGGAAAAAGCAACATCTTCGCAATTCAAGGTATTATCTATACATTTGTCTTTTCTGCTGCTAATGTGGTCTTTTTGCTGTTTGTGAAATTAGGTGTAGAAGGATACTTGCTCAGTTTACTGTTGGCACATATATTCTCATGTGTGTATATGATCGCTGCGGGAGGCCTTCGGTCGGATATCTCATTGAATTTCATGGATATGCCGCTTCTGAGAGAAATGCTGCGGTATAGCCTACCTTTAATTCCCGCTTCTGTTGCATGGTGGATTATGACCTCGATAGACAGATATATGCTGTTGTATATGTGTGGAGCTGAGGCTAATGGATTATACAGCGTTGCTCATAAATTTCCTACGGTCATTTCTGTTGTTATGACCTTCTTTATTAATGCATGGCAGATAACTGCCGTTAGAAATAAGGACGACTCGGATATTGGAGAGTTTACATCATCGATTTTTGAAAAACTCTTTTGTGTTGGTCTTGGAATGGCATACTTCATGATATTAATCTCAAAAATCCTAGGTCATCTTTTTTTCGCAAAGGATTTTTTTGCAGCATGGACAATGACTCCGCTTCTTACGGTCTCAACGATTTTCTCGACACTTTCACTTTTTTTAGGTGCGCAGTTTACAGCCAGTAAAAGATCAGATCTTCATCTAAAGTCTAATATTATTTCGATGATTGCAAATGTAATCCTTAATTTAATTCTAATTAAGGAAATGGGAATAGATGGTGCGGCATACGGAACAATGATAAGTTATTTTATTGTTCTAGTCTATCGAATGGTAAAGACGCAAGGCTTAATAAAACTTACATTTAGTAAGATCAAACTGTATTTGATGTGTGTGCTATTGATAGTTGCTGCTACGGTGACGGCTGTTGAACAACCAGGGTATCTAATTATTACAGTTTTACTTTTTGCAGTTTCCATGTTGGCATACAAGAGCACAATCCAACAGGTAGTGCAGGGGGCTTTTCATATGATAGCTCAAAAGAAATGAAGAATAGAATGAGGTGATATCGTGCTTAATGTATGCATTACATTTGATTATGAGCTTTTCCTTGGAAAAAATAATGCGCCATATAAGGAAATCCTGTTTGCTCCTACAGATAACTTGATTAGAACATTATCCGAAAAAGGCGTAAGTGGAACTTTCTTTGCCGACGTCTGTTCGGTGGATGCGCATCATCGGTTGGGAAATGAAAAATATTGTGAGGACTTTACTTTGCAATTGCAAAGTATGGTCTTGAATAATCAAGATGTTCAATTGCATCTCCATCCGAGTTGGTTGTACGCAGAAAAGAAGGATGGACAGATTGTTCTGAGCAATAAAGGATATCGTTTACATGAATTCGGGTTTGGTAATGGGGGAAAGGCAAGCCAGATTATTCGGGACGGGATTTCTTATCTGGAGAATACCTGCAGAACATATAACAGCGATTATAAATGTGTGGCGTATCGAGCAGGAGGATTTTCAGTTCAACCAGAGCGGGCGTTGTTCAGCACATTAATCAAGAATGGAATTCGAATAGATTCCTCTGTGGTTCCACACATGTATACAAATGAAGCAAATGCCTATGATTTCACAAAGGTACCCGCAGAACTAAACTGGTGGATTGACCCGGATAAAGGTATCTCTTGCAATTCAAACCAAACGAGTCAAACAATTTTTGAGGTTCCAGTTGCAACAGTAAGACCGCGGATAATGCAGGTTATCGGCAAACGTCGTAGTGAACTAGGATTGCCACCAAACAAGGTTCTTGGTGAATATGTAAAGAGTGATTGTCCTCCTAAAAAGCAGAATGCAGTAATGAAACAGTATCATAGACTGAGAGATTACAGATATGTTTCATTGGATACTCGTTATTATCTCCGTGTCATGGAGGACTTGGAATACATTTACAGAAAGTACGGGATGGATGAACAAGATGGCTATGTTTGCTTGATCTGTCATCCCAAGCTAGCAGATGAATGTCGTGTTATGAACATAGCACACTTGATTGATGAAATACGGAAGATTCCTGAAAGATTTGCATTAGTGAATTTTTCGGATATCTATAAGAATGAAGTAAAAACAAAGGAGAGTAAAAATGGTTAACGTAATTGGTTTAGGTTACATTGGTCTGCCTACTGCTTTGATGATGGCTTCCCACGGTGTGGAGGTTATCGGTACGGATTACAATAAGGAACTGGTGGCAACCCTGAATGCGGGCAAGACCACTTTTAAAGAAAAGGGTCTGGATGAGCTGTTCCAGAATGCTCTGGCAGCCGGTGTGAAGTTCACTACCGAGTATCAGGTTACTGACACCTACATTGTGTCCGTTCCTACTCCGTATGACAAGTTCAGCAAGAAGGTTGATGCCTGCTACGTTGTTGAGGCTGTGAAGGATGTCATGCGTGTCTGCCCAAAGGGCGCAACGGTTGTCGTTGAGTCTACTGTTTCTCCCGGAACCATTGACAAGTATGTCCGTCCTGTGATTGAGGCAAATGGCTTTAAGATCGGTGAGGATATTAACCTTGTCCATGCTCCGGAGCGCATCATCCCCGGCAACATGGTCTATGAACTGTTGCACAACAACCGTACCATCGGTGCAGATGACAAGGCTATCGGTGAAAAGGTAAAGAAGTTCTATTCTTCTTTCTGCCAGGGCGAGATTGTTGTTACCGACATCCGTACTGCCGAGATGACCAAGGTCGTTGAGAACACTTTCCGTGCTGTCAATATCGCCTTTGCAAACGAGTTGGCAAAAATCTGCCGTCATGACAACATGGATGTGTATGAGATCATCAAGATTTGCAATATGCATCCTCGCGTAAACATCCTGCAGCCGGGTCCCGGTGTCGGTGGTCATTGCATCAGCGTTGATCCGTGGTTCCTCGTTGGCGACTATCCTTCTCTGGCAAAGGTCATTGATGAGTCCATGAAGACCAACGATGGCATGCCCGACTTCGTGCTGAATCGCATCTACGAGATTATGAAGGAACAGGGCCTGACCGATGTGAGCCGTGTTGGTCTCTACGGACTGACCTATAAGGAAAATGTTGACGATATGCGCGAGTCTCCGACGCTGCAGCTGTTGGAGAGCCAGGAGCGTCATCTGGCAACTGGCCTGAAGGTGTATGATCCGTTTATTACCAAGGATGTGGTCAAGAACCAGTACCACGATCTTGACGCTTTCCTCGCAGATGTCGATATGGTCGTTGTCATGGTCAAGCATACCGAGATCCGTGAGAATGTGGACAAACTGGCTGGCAAGGTTGTTCTGGACTGCCACAACATCATTGATTTGCCGGGTGTGTATCACATTTAAAATATAATGATTAGTGCTGTGCTGAAAAGGCAGATCAATTCTGCACAGCACTTTCCTTTGGAGATAAAACATGAAAAAAGTAATGCTTGTTTTCGGCACACGACCGGAAGCAATTAAAATGTGTCCACTTGTTAATGAACTGAAGAAACGCGAAGAGCTGCAGACGACCGTTTGCGTGACCGGTCAACACCGTCAGATGTTGGATATGGTTCTTGAAGCATTTAATGTTACTCCGGATTATGATTTGTCCATCATGAAGGACAAACAGACGCTGTTCGATGTGACCACCAATATTTTAAACTGCATCAAGGAAGTGCTGGAAAAAGAAAAGCCTGATGTGGTGCTGGTACACGGTGACACATCTACGACTTTTGTGACAGCGCTTGCTTGCTTTTACTTACAGATTCCAGTTGGTCATGTGGAGGCTGGTCTGCGTACCTATAACATCTATAGCCCGTATCCGGAGGAGTTCAACCGTCAGGCGGTTTCCATTATCAGTAAATTTAACTTTGCTCCTACAGAGCTTTCTAAGCAGAATCTGCTGAAAGAAGGCAAAGATCCAGCCAGCATCTATGTTACCGGAAACACGGCTATTGATGCTTTGAAGACCACCGTGCGGGAAAACTATACGCACCCTGAACTGGAATGGGCAAAGGACAGTCGTCTGATCATGATTACTGCCCATCGCCGTGAGAATCTCGGTGAGCCGATGCGTCATATGTTTAAGGCAATCCGTCGTGTGCTGGATGAACATCCGGATGTGAAGGCCATTTATCCAATTCACATGAATCCCGTTGTGCGTGAAATCGCCAATGAGTATTTGGGTGACGATGATCGTATCCATATCATTGAACCGCTGGATGTTCTGGACTTCCACAATTTCCTGAGCCGCAGCTACTTGATTCTGACGGATTCTGGTGGAATCCAGGAGGAAGCCCCTTCTCTGGGGAAGCCTGTTCTGGTGATGCGTGATACCACGGAGCGTCCGGAAGGTATCGCAGCAGGTACGCTGAAGTTGGTTGGCACGGAAGAAGAAACGATTTATAAAGAGTTCAGCCGTCTGCTGTCTGATAAGGATGAGTATGAGGCAATGAGCAAGGCAAGCAATCCGTATGGCGATGGACATGCCTGTGAGCGGATTGCGGATATTTTGGAGGCATAAAACCACATACGAGGAAACCATGAAAACGCTTTCTATAATTATACCAATTTATAATACGCCTGAAGAATATTTTTCAAAGTGCCTTGCTTCCTTACAGTGTGCACATGCACATGAAGTTGAAATCATTGCTGTTGATGATGGTTCAAAGCCGGAGTTCAGCGCTAAAATCCAAAAGTTGATTGACAGTTCCCCGTTGGATATCCAATATTATAAAAAGGAAAACGGCGGACAAAACTCAGCCCGGGAATATGGCCTTGAACGTTCAGATGGACAGCATATCTTCTTTATGGATGCGGATGATTATGTCGATACGATTGTATTGGATAAAATCATTGCTCTATTGAAAAAATATCATCCGAAAGTGTTGGCATTTAATTATGATGTCCGTTCACCAAATGGAGTTCTTCTGGAAAAGCATGATCGTTGGCTCAAAGAATACAGTGAAGCGAGTGCGCATACCGGTTTGTTGTACAGCGATTCGTTATGTATGCAGATTTATGAGCGCAGGGCGCTTTGTGAGTGCGGGATTCACTTAGTACAAGGAGTAAAAATCGGAGAAGACTTTGCATCTGCGACAGCAATTCTGGCTGCAATTGGGGAAGAATATACCCTTGGTGAGTGCTTATATCATTATGTAAGGCGGCCCGGAAGTACATTGCAGAGTCCGCCTAAGGATTCAGCGCTTGACATCGTGAGAGCATTTGATACAGCACTACAGCAACTGACTGAACCCATACAAACAGAATACCACGACGAGCTAGAGTGGCTGGCAATTTTGCATATATTGGTTTATAACTCTATCCGTATTCTGGAAAGCTTTGATGGAAATAAAGAGGCGCTCCGAAAAACACGTGAATGGGTTGAAGAAAAATACCCGAATTGGCGAAGAAATCACTATTTGAGAACAGAAACTATCGTAAAAAGCATCTCGTTCCAATTAATAAAGAACGATCATATTTCTCTGTGGACGATACTTCGCAAAGTGAAGAGAAGCATCAGAATATTCATCAAACAATAATAACTAAACCATGAATGAACGAAAAAAAAGTGCAATATTATCCTATATACAGGTGTTCCTGAGCGTAGTTGTCAGTATGATCTACGTCCCAGTTCTCCTGCACTTTCTCGGACAAAGTGAATACGGATTGTATCAGATCGTCGGCTCATTCTTTTCGTATGTCACTGTTTTCGAGTCCTGTGTGTCGGCCGGTATTCTAAGGAACTACTGCAACGCCTTGGGGCGCAGCGACCATGAAGAAGCCGCTGTGACCCTGTCGATGGCAAGAAGCATCTATCGGTTTCTGGCAATCATTCTGGATCTGGTCGGAGTTTCCGTGGTGTTTGCCTTCCGGAGCTTCTACGCAGGTTCATTCAGTACCTCAGAGCTGAACGAAAGCATTGCTATTCTGATCCTTCTGTTCGTAAATATGACTTTCACCTTGCAGGGTTCGGTTTATCTGACTGTGCTTACCGGGCATGAGAAGTACACCTTTTTGCGTATATTATCCATCCTGATGCAGGTCATCCAACCGCTTCTGGTCATTTTGTGCGTCAGCCGGATCCCATATGCAATCACAGTCTCGGTGGTGATCGTCCTTCTGAACCTCCTGACCATTGGAATTCGGTATGGCTATGTGACCCAAAAACTAAAAATACGGATCACAAAACAGCCCAAAGATTCCCGGATCGTGAAAAATATCCTTGGGCTTTCTGCTGCCATCCTGCTTGGAAGCATTGCGGATCAGATCTTCTGGAAAACAGATCAGGTCATTCTGGGACGAATGTTCAACACCGCAGTCGTTGCCGTTTATTCTGTCGGCGCTCAAATTTACATGATGTACATGCAGTTCGGCACACAGGTCTCCGGTGTTTTTTATCCAAAACTCAGCGCCTTGTATCAAGAAGAAAACGGTCTGCAGAAAGTATCGGATTTGTTCATCCGGATAGGACGGATCACCTTCTACATCATCCTTCTGGTTTTATCCGGCTTCATCGTTTTCGGGCGTGAATTTCTGCTGCTGTGGGTCGGAGAAGGCTACGAAGAAGCCTATTGGGTTGCAATCATCGTCATGCTTCCATTTTCCATCGATCTGGCGCAGAATCTCGGACTTTGCATTCTGCAGATCAAGGGGCAGTACGGTTTCCGTGCAAAGATCTATTTTCTGAGCGCTGTCCTGAACATCCTGACGACCATTCTTTTCACAAAATGGATCGGGATCATCGGTGCTGCACTTTCTACCGGCATTTCGATGTTCCTGACCAGCGGCCTGATCATGAACTGGTACTTTCAAAAACGAGCCGGTCTCGACATCCGGAAATTCTGGAAGGAGACTCTGCCCATTATCATCGCCACACTTTTGCTGACCACTGGGGCGCTCCTGCTCAAGCATTTTCTGGTATCCGAGCGCACAGGTTCCTTCCTGACGTTCGGGTTGGAAGTTATTCTTTACACCACACTCTACGGCATCGTCATGCTTAAAATCGTGGCAGACCGTTCCGAAAAGGAACAATTTCTTCAAATTGTCACAAGCTTGACCCTCACTCTAAAACGAAAATAAGTGCCCACCTAACGAAACCACATGCTTTTTACCATTGGGGGTTGTAATGCCGGGTGGCATTCGATTCGAACATCTGCCGGATATAGCGATTTTGACCCACCCGGAGCGTCTCAAGCAGATGCAGCCTTGGAGAAATCTCGTCTGGGAAAACTTTGCGTGACAAACAAAACGAGGCATCCGATTTCAACATCGAGTGCCTTTTTCTTTGTTGCAACGTGTTTTCTCCGAACAGCCACCATATTTTGCCCCGGACTGGGGAGAACAGACAACCCTTCCGTTCAGCCAGAATAACCCCCGGCTCCAGATTTTTAACTACCCCCACCCCCCACTTCTGACTGCCTCTGACTTCTGCCAAACAAAAAGCCAGCATATCATACGCAAATCGTACAATATACTGGCCATTCCGGTTATTCTCTTATCCGGCTTTCTGCGTGAGCCACTTTTCCACTGTCTCCATGCTGAAGCCAATCGCTCTTGCAATCTGCTCTATCGTCAGACCCTGCTCATAGAGGTTCTTCGCCGTCATCTGAGCCTGTTCTTCCCGACCCTCTGCATGACATTCTGCGCGGCCCTCTGCATAGCTTTCATCTCTCAGGTCTTCCATCACTTTACACATTTCGCTCACTCCCTTCGGATTTTCCTTCAGATACCGGGGCTTTTCGGCAAGGATCTCAAAATTCATATCATCGGCACTGGTGCAGTTGAAGTCGTGCATCAGCTTGCCAATGTCAGAGTCATCCCGATATTCACCGTTTACATACAGGACTAAACCGGAATGTCCTACTCCATCCGCAGATGCCGCCACACCGCAGGACGACATTACATGATATTCAAAATAAGATGTTCAGATACTTTTCTGCTTCTGTGCGGATAATCTGCAAATCATCTTCATATCCCATGACTTTGCAAATGTAAAAAGCTTCCCGATAGCGTTCGACACTCTCCTCCTTTTTTCCAAGAAAGAAGTCGCATTCAGCTTCGATTTCCAAACACGAGTGAAGCACCTGATAATGTCCATATTTTATACATGCTTCTTTTCCGTATCTTGCCACCTTTGCGCCTTCCTCATACTTTTGCGACAAATCCAACGATCTGGCAAAATTATACAAAACCAAGGGAAGCATCCTGTTTGAAGTAACCGTTTCCGGAAGATGCTTTCTTATATATTGAAGCAGTCGATAGAAAATATCGGCTGCTTTTTCATTGTCACCGCTCAAAGAATACGCATTTCCAATTTGATTGACCAGTTTCATTTCATCCAATGTAAAGAGAAAGTCTTCAATTTTGTCCAGTTGAAAATCCGGTATGGTCATCCGAATGGCTTGCAACAACATTTGAATCCGTTCGTCATTTGAATATCTTTTATCCAATCCTCCCAAAAGGACTTTCGATCGAAGAATAAACTGTTGTGTGATTTGATCATCCGGCTTTGCAATTTTCTCAAGCCGACTTATTTTGTCAAAGCCCTCCTCAACGCACTTTAGCGCATTACAGGAAACAATTTCCTTCTTGAGTGCTTCTATTTCCAGTTCTTCCGGTGTTACCAACGCATAATATCGGTCATCCGGCAGACCAAGGCGCTGCAGAATCGCATTGATTCGATTTCGGCTGGGGGTCTGTTTTCCGTTTTCAAATCTGGACAATGTAATGGATTCACAAATGCCTGCACAGACCTGCTCCTGTGTCAACCCGAGATCCAAACGCCGCTGGCGGATATACTCCCCCAATTTGTAATTCTGCATTTAGCAGCTCCCTCCAAACTTTAGTATTGCCATAATTGTAATATACTAGATTTTGTACATGTGTGCAAGCGTCTCTTATGAAAACCTGTCGTCCCATGTAATTTTTTATTACACCAGACGATATGGTCAATTGAAATCTTTTGTGATAAAATACAGAAACAGCAGATGAAATGCATTCTAAGCTCTTTGACATACGCATGGAGGAAACAATGATACACTATCTGAAAAAGCAATGGAGGCTCAGTACCCTCACCTGCTTGTTTGCCATCATCGCCTATGGTGCTCAGGCTCTGATTCAGCTTGCCTTGATGAAGATTTTTGATGCCGTGGTATTGCTGGATCTGCGGAGTACTATCTTTTGGACGGCAGTTGATCTGACCTGCTGGGGAGGCTATTTTCTTTTTACTGCTTTACAGGAGCATTGTCAGGCCAAAACAATTCGCGCTTTGAACAATACGGTGCGAGATGGGCTGTATCACTCCTTCCTGCGCAAGAGCCATACCGATTTTCATCAGTCCGACACCGGAGAATATCTCGCCCGGCTGACCAATGATATGAAGCAATTAGAACAGCTTACGTGGATTCCCTTCTTCGGCTGTGTAGGCAGAATTGCGCAGATCGTGTTCAGCATTTTGGGACTTGCCTTTTTGCATTGGTCGCTGGTTGTTTTTTCCGTGATCACAGCAGTTGTTCTTTGGCTTTCCCCAAAACTGTTCCAGAAGAAGCTGGAACTACTGGGGCAAAGCTGCGGTGTGCAGCAGACTGCCGCCATCAACCATTTGAAGGACCTTCTGACAGGCTTTGACGTACTCCAGTTTTTTGGCAGAGGAAATCTCTTTCTCCAGCAGGGAAATAGGATCAGCGATGACATTGAAAAGCCCAGTTGCCAGCTGAGCTATGGTAAATCTCGCATGGAGGCGTTGATTGGCTTTATCAACGTCGCACTTCAGCTCGGCTCGCTTGTGCTGATTGCTGTGCTGACCAGCATGGGACTTGTCACCACAGGCACACTTGCCGGTGGTGTCAATCTGATCGGAGGCGTGGCAAACGGCTTTAACAGTTTGGCCGGTTTGCGTCTCTCCCTCTCAGCCAGCAAGCCTTACTTTGGCAAGCTGCCAACGGTCGATACTGATTCCAAATCGGAAGAGGTTGCTCCTATGTCACCGCTGAAAGCCTCCATTACGGTAGATAGAGTTTCTTTCGGCTATGATGAGAAAAAGCCCATCCTGAAAGATGCCTCCTTCCGCTTTGAAAAGGGCAAAAAGTATGCCCTGACAGGCCCCTCCGGCTGCGGAAAATCCACTCTGCTCAAGCTGCTTTTGGGCTGGCTGCCGGACTATACCGGTACGATTTCGTTTGACGATGTGGACATTCACACCGTTACACCCGCTCAGCTCCAGCAACAGATGAGTTACATTGAGCAGAATGTGTTCCTGTTCAATACTACGATTCGGGAGAACATCACACTGGGTGAAGATTTCTCGGAAGAGCAGTTGCATGCGGCCATTCAGGGCAGTGCCCTTGCCGCAGATTTGGCCGCCATGCCCGATGGCCTTGACACCGTTGTAGGTGAGGATGGCAGTAATCTTTCCGGCGGTCAGAAGCAGCGTGTCGCCATTGCCCGTGCCCTGATTCACAATCGCTCCATCCTGCTGGTGGACGAGGGCACCAGTGCGCTGGATCAGAAAAACGCCGACCTTGTGGAAAAGAGCCTGCTTACCAATCCCGACCTGACACTGATCCTCATCAGCCACCACCTGTCGGCAGCGCGCCGTGCGCAGTTCGACCGTGTGTATGAGCTGGCACCTGTAACACAATGATCGCCCTGTAATTTCCCCTCAAATCGCAAATATGCCCTGCATACCGATCAATGCCGGTGTGTGGGGCCTTTTGCAGTGAAACCGAGACACTCCACAAGGCTGCTCATATCCTGACCACCAAGGACAAGCCTGCCGATTGCACGGACGACCCCTTCCTTGTGGAGAAGATGTGTGCCGAGTTGGAGGGCCGATGCGTAGTAGTTCAGCGTGGTGGAGGTCTGTGCGTGTCCAAGCCGCCCGGAGACCGTTGTGATCGGTACATGTGCCGCAATCAGGATGCTGGCATTCGAATGGCGAAGGCTGTGAAAGTTCACGTCCGGGAGATCGTGTGTTTCCAGAAACTTCGGGAACCAGGACGAGATAATATCCGGGTCCATCGGCTCTCCATTCCATTTCGTGAATAGCATATCATTATCCACCACTTTGCCATTTTCCAGTGTGACCTTACGCACCCACGCTGAACCGATCCGGAATCTCTCCGCTTTCTGGTATCGCCGGTACTCCTGCAGCAGTTCCACGCAATCCGCTCCAATGCGCAGGCACCTCTTGCCTCGTCTGGTTTTCGGTGTGTTGAACACAAGGCCTATCCCGGGGATGGACTGGACCGTCCGCTTGATGGAAAGCGTTCCCTTCTCAAAGTCAATGTCAGACCAGCGCAGGGCGCAGATCTCACCCCGCCGGGCACCAAGCAGCAAGGCCAGCTGAGTGATCACGCTGTACTGCGGCGGTGCATCCGAGAGGGCATCCAGCAGCTTTGGAATCTCTTCCTCCGTCAGTACCCGAACGTCGATTTCCTCGGCTTTGGGATGTTCTGCACGGGAGCACGGGTTCTCGTTGATCAATCCCCACTGGACACCTTTCTTAAAGATGCTGGAGAGCATGGCCTGATAGCGGATGACGGTGTTGTTGTTCAGCTTCCCATCCTTTTGGGTATGCTCCACAAACGCCTTTGAGAAGGTCAGCCCCACCACAGCAGATACTTTTTCCGCCGTCTTTCGGCTGACGTTCTTACCTGCATAGACCATCCGCATGGTGTCCTGACCGATCTCGGCCTGTTTCGCCAGTTCACCCCGGGTTCCATGTGGGAGCAGCTTCAGAAGGGATTTCGTGGCGGTGTAGGTGCTGTCCCGGCGAACACCCTTCTCTTCCAGATTGTTGTAGAACGCCATCACATGCGCCGGTTTGATCTTGGACACCTTGAGATGCCCGAGTCCGGCACTGATCCGGCCACGCATCCTTCTATAATCGTAGAGCGTCTTGGCCTTCAGCTGCTTGTTGGCGTATTCCTCAAACCAGCGGTCGATCAGGTCATCCAGCAGCATGTCTGAGTCCAGCACGAGGCCGTTCGTGACCTGCTGCGAATCCTCTCTGACCGGCTCTCCCTGTGCGAAGAACTGGGCCAGCGTGTCCATGTTGACCAACCACTTTCGGCTTGAGATGGCCGTATAGCAGATCTTGCCCGTTCGGCAGAGCTTGCGGACATATTCGGGTGTCACGTTGAACCGTGCGGCGGCGTTTTTCACGCTGGCCATAGTGGGATAAGGGTTCAGAACAGTTTAGAGTCCCCTCAGCCCGCCAGATGCCCCCACGTCATTCATTTTTAATTAAATCCTCCGGCAGGTGCTCCGGTATGCGCACAAAGCCCCTTTGAAGCTGTCGCATTTCTGTCGCACTTTTCAAGCCCCGCCGGGCGGATATAACAAAAAGAAACCCACGATCCAAGCCGCATTTGAAACGGTGAATCGTGGGTTTTCCTTTGGTGCGCTCGAGGGAACTCGAATCCCTGGTCCTCTGATTAAAAGAATCCAAGGTGCATCATTCGTCAAATTTCAAAAGCTCGAAG
>ERZ779885.1573-NODE-1573-length-22838-cov-10.386999_pt1 | contig 22838 bp, 22 predicted proteins | sample MGYA00511554_ERZ779885 | MGnify/ENA primary metagenome ERZ779885 (study PRJEB29588, sample SAMEA2160998) | human gut metagenome | biome: human gut; feature: human-associated habitat; material: faeces | place: Denmark | collected 2008/2010 ... | reverse complement strand
CCAGCCGCTTGCAGAAGTCCACGCCCGGCTCGGCGCTCACTTCCTTCCAGCCATGGATGGCCACATAGCCGTCCTTTGCGTCCACGCCCACGGCAATTTTATCGCCGTATTTCTGCAGCATCCGGGCGGTAAAGGCAAAATCCGTCACCGCCACGCTGCCCAGGATGCAGCGGCCCACGCCGAGGGAGAGGTATGTTTCAATGCGTTCCTCGGTGCGGATGCCGCCGCCCACCTCAATGTACAAACCGCCCTGCTTTGCCAGCGCGGCAATGGTATCATAGTTGGAAAGGGTGCCGTCCTTTGCGCCGTCCAGATCGACGACGTGCAGGTTTTTGGCACCCGCTGCAAGGAACTCCCGCGCCTGTGCGCAGGGGTCCTCGCCGTAGACGGTCATGCGGTCGTAATCGCCCTGCGTCAGACGCACCACTTTGCCGCCCCGCAGGTCAATGGCTGGAAATAGCTGCATAGTTGTTTCTCCTTTAGCGTCCTCGCCCTCTCCGTCACGGCTTACGCCGTGCCACCTCTCCCAAAGGGAGAGGCCTTGGCAGTACGGCAAAGTTTCCGGTTTTGCCAAGGGCTCCCCCTTTGGGGGAGCTGTCGAACGAATGTGAGACTGAGAGGGCGAGGACGCTTGCCTTTTACATATCCCGGCCAATGGCCCATGCCACCTGACGGCACTTTGCCATGGCCTGTGCGAAGGCGTCCGGGGTCAGGCACTGGGCACCGTCGCTCCATGCGTGCTGGGGGTCGTAGTGGACCTCCACTTCCAGACCGTCGGCACCGGCGGCCACAGCGGCGATCATCATCGGCTCGACCAGATTGGCCTTGCCGGTGGCGTGGCTGGGGTCCACGATGATGGGCAGGTGGGTCTTTTCGTGGATGATGGGCACGGCGGACAGGTCAAGGGTGTTGCGGGTATACTTTTCAAAGGTGCGGATGCCGCGTTCGCACAGGATGACCTGCTCGTTGCCGCCGGCCATGATATACTCGGCGCTCATGAGAAGTTCTTCGATGGTGTTGGCAAGGCCGCGCTTTAAAAGAATCGGCTTATGCACGTGACCCAGCTCCTTTAAAAGCTCGAAGTTCTGCATGTTTCTTGCGCCGACCTGAATGACATCGACGTCCTCAAAGAGGTCGAGGTGGCTGATGCTCATAATCTCGGTGACGATGGGCAGGCCGGTTCTTTCCTTGGCTTTTTTGAGAAGCTCGAGGCCCTCTGCCTTAAGGCCCTGGAACGCATACGGCGAGGTGCGGGGCTTGAATGCGCCGCCACGCAGGAACGTAGCGCCTGCGGCCTTGACGCGCTCTGCGACACAGCAGATCTGCGCTTCGCTTTCGACGGAGCACGGACCCGCGATGAGCGCAAGGGAACCGTCGCCGATCACCTGACCGGTAGGAAGCTTGATGACCGTATCTTCCGGATGAAACTTACGGTTTGCTTTTTTATACGGCTCCTGCACGCGCTTGACGCTTTCTACAATATCCTGTGCGGCGATGTACTCGCTGTCTACCGCAGCGGTATCGCCGATAAGGCCGAGCACGGTGGAATGTGTGCCGACCCATGTGTTAACACTGACGTCATAACGGTCGGTGAGATTCGAAATGAAGTTTTTGACCTGTTCTTCACTGCGGTTGGCTTTGAGTACGATGATCATGTTTTTTCCCTTACCTTTCTTTTATAGGAGCCGTGCCCCGCTGCCGCTCTCGGCACAAAAAAAGCGAAGCCCATTGGCTCCGCTTGGTTTTATACTGCTCAGAATACTTCAAATTCCTCCGCGCAGAAATTTTCCGCGCGTTTTCAAGCGTTGCCCGGTATATTCACATACGACGAAAAGCACACGGTATAAAATCGTGCGCTAAAATACTTTGTAAATCGTCTTGTGAATAAAACGGACTGCATAGTTTGAACCATCCTATATGTGACTCTTGCTTTGCGATTTGCAGGTTTGCTTTATCTATCCTGCATCGCCGTGTTAAAATCATACCGCCGCGCGGGCACTTTGTCAAGAGTTTTCTTGCGGTGTTCCGGGAGAAGTTCCTTTTTTGCGTCTTCTTCTGCGGAAGCGCTTCTTTTGGGGCCGCTCCTTTTCGGAGGTATTTCCCGGCTTTTTGCGCTTCGCTTTTTCAATGGGCTCGCCGCGCAGGGCGCAAATGCGCTCTACAACGACAACCGTGGGCGCGCCGGCGTCGACGACGACGTCCGCGCTTGCGAGGTATTTCGGGCGGCGCTCGTTTAAAAGGCGCTCAATCACCGCGCGGCGGTCCGGCGTCTGCAGAAGCGGGCGGCGTTTATCGTTTTTGAGGCGCTCCTGCAAGGCGGCCAGCGGTACGTCGAGATAATAGATGGTACCGCCGCCTTGATGGAAGCCCTCTACGTTCTGCGGCTGCATCAGCGTGCCGCCGCCCGTGGCGATGACGAAACGATTACTTTGCGCAAGCTCCTTTACGGTCTCGGTCTCAAGCGCGCGAAAATGCAGCTCGCCGTATTCTGCGAAAATCTCCTTGACCGTCATGCCGGTCTTCTTTTCTATGTACAAGTCCATATCGACAAATTGCATATCGAGCGCGGCGGCCAATCGACGGCCGACCGTGGTCTTGCCGCTGCCCATGAAGCCGCTTAAAACGATATTGCCCGATTTTATGATTTCACCTTTTACTTTTTTGTCCATTTCCCGTTCCCCGTTTCTTTCGGTTCGTTATGCGCGGAAAAGCCGTGCCGTTTCCGCTTCCGCATCGCAGATGAGCTGTTCGATATCGCTGTCCTTAAACGACGCGCCGTACCAGAGCTCGTGCGCGGCGACCGCCTGACAGACGAGCATGCCCATGCCGCCGACAGTTTTGAGTCCGCAGCTTGCGGCAAGCTTTAAAAATTTCGTTTTGCCGGGGTTATAGACGGCGTCGAACGCGGCTTTGCAGCGGGAGAGCACGTCTTCCCCGACGGCACTGACACCGGTTTTGGGGTACATACCGAGGCTTGTGGTGTTGAGCACGAGATCGTAGTGCCCGGTTTCCTTTGCGAGCTCGTCATAAGACAGCACGCGAAACACGCCGGTTTTGCTGCGCGTGCGGCAGAGCTCCGCGAGTTCATCGCTGAGCACCTGTGCTTTTTCGAGCGAGTTTTCGCGGCAGACGATATCAAGATGCGGTGCATCGGCCGTGAGCACGGCTTCAAATGCGATGGCACGCGCCGCGCCGCCGCGGCCGAGCAGAAGAAGCTCGCCGTTAAAATCGAGCCCATAGCGCGCAAGGGCCTTTTTGCAGCCGACACCGTCCGTTGTGTAGCCGGTCATTTTGCCGTCTTCGACACGCACGGTGTTGACGGATCCGAAAAGCTTCGCTTTTTCGTCGATACCGTCGAGCAGGGGAATGATGTCGCTTTTGTGGGGGATGGTGATATTGAAGCCGTCGAGCGTGCGCAAGGCGGGCAGCGCCTGTGTAAGGGACGGTACATCCAGCACGGAATATTCCGGCTTATGGCCTGTGAGGGAGAAGAGGCGATCATGGATAAACGGTGACATCGTGTGCCCGATGGGGTGCCCGATGACGGCAAAACGGCGAAGCTGCATTTTAAGGCTCTCCTTTAAAAACAGAAAAAATTAGCACGGAATGCGGAATTGCTATTGACAAATAAGCCGTGCATCCATACAATGTATGTGAAGTACACCCCGATTGTATCATGCCTGCGGCGTTTTGTCCATACGGCAGACGGTGCAGTACTTGACAAATACTACACGATAGGAGGAAAATTAAATGGTTCTGGAGAAAGTTATCGATATTATTGCTGAGGAGCTCAGCGTAGATCCCTCCGAGATCACCGAGGATTCCAACCTGGTTGAGGATCTGGACGCAGATTCCCTTGCTGTTGTTGATCTTGTCATGTCCATCGAAGATGCTTTCAACGTAGAAATTCCGGATACGGAAGTTGAAAACCTCAAGACGGTTGGCGAAATCGTTCAGTTCATCGAAGAACATCAGGGTCAGTAATTTTTGCGCTCTGCGTAAAATTTTTCGCCTTGTACAAAACGATATGAAAACACCGGGAGCGGCTTTCTGGCTGTTCCCGGTGTTTTTTTGCTGATTTAATTTATTCCGATGGACAGCTGTTTTGTTGGTACTCTGTTTCTGTAAATTAGCTTAAGCTAACTTTTAATTATTTGTGTATAAGTATCTTTGGTACAAATTGCACCGAATCGTACAAGGAAAGAAGAAACGAACCTTCTTTTCTGTTTTTTTAAATAAAATCTTAGGCGGCCCGCATAAAGATGGCTGCCGCTCTTGCTTTTCAGGAAAATTCCCTGTATAATAAGAAAAGATATGCCCGCTTTGGGCCCGGCGGCACAGCGTTTGCCGCACGAATCGTGAAAGGACTGAATTTCTTGGCGAATCAGAAGAAGATGGTCAACGACATCACTTCCATGGACGTTGACTTTTCCAAATGGTACACCGATATTGTTAAAAAAGCCGAGCTGATGGATTACTCCAGCGTAAAAGGCTGCATGATCATCGAGCCGTACGGCTACGCGATCTGGGAAAACATTCAGCATGAACTGGACGATCGCTTTAAGGCGACGGGTCACCAGAACGTTTACATGCCGCTGTTCATCCCGGAATCCCTCCTGCAGAAGGAAAAAGACCACGTAAAGGGCTTTGCGCCTGAAGTGGCCTGGGTAACGGAAGGCGGCAGCGAGAAGCTGAGTGAGCGCCTGTGCGTACGCCCGACGAGTGAGATTCTCTTCTGCGAGCATTACCAGAAGATCATCAACTCTTACCGCGACCTGCCGAAGCTCTACAACCAGTGGTGCTCCGTTGTGCGCTGGGAGAAAACGACGCGTCCGTTCCTGCGCTCCTCCGAATTCCTGTGGCAGGAAGGCCACACCATGCACGAAACCGCAGAAGAGGCCATGGAAGAGACCATGCGCATGCTGCACACCTACGAGGAGTTCTACAAGAACGTGCTCGCCATTCCGGCTGTGACCGGCCAGAAGACTGAGAAAGAAAAGTTTGCGGGCGCTGTGGCGACCTACACCATTGAGCCGATGATGCACAACGGCGTTGCTTTGCAGGGTGGCACGAGCCACTACTTCGGCGACGGCTGGGCAAAGAACTTCGGCATTACGTTCACGGGCCGCGACAATACCCTGCAGCACCCGTACCAGACCTCCTGGGGCGTTTCCACCCGCATGATCGGCGCCATCATCATGGTACACGGCGACGACAACGGTCTTGTACTGCCGCCGAAGGTCGCGCCGATCCAGCTGGCAATCATCCCGATTGCACAGCATAAGCCCGGCGTGCTCGACAAGGCAAACGCGCTGTATGAATCCCTGAAGACGAAGTTCCGCGTGAAGCTGGACGACACCGACAACTCCCCCGGCTGGAAGTTCAGCCAGTATGAGATGCAGGGCGTGCCGCTGCGTTTGGAGATCGGTCCGAAGGACATTGAGCAGAACCAGTGCGTGCTCGTCCGCCGCGACACGAGAGAGAAGATTTTCGTTTCACTCGATAACCTTGAGGGCGAGATTGAAAAAGCCTTGCAGGCTGTGCATGACGGTCTTTACGAGCGTGCGCTGAAGAACCTTGAAGAGAAGACCTTCACGGCGACGACGTATGAGGAGTTCCTCGACATTGCGGAAAACAAGCCCGGCTTCATCAAGGCCATGTGGTGCGGCGACAGCGCGTGCGAGGACAAGCTGAAGGACGCGACCGGTGGCGTGAAGTCCCGTTGCATTCCGTTTAAGGAAGAGCACCTCTCTGATGTTTGCGTTTGCTGCGGCAAGCCGGCAAAGCACATGGTCTACTGGGGCAGACAGTACTGATTTTTCTGCTTTGCGTAGCGCTATATCAAATCGGCATACGTGTTTTACACGGTTTTAACTGTGTTTTTATAAGCAGAATGTTGTAAGAATACTTTAGGGCACACCGTATTTTTTGCGGTGTGCCTCTTTTTTTGCTCTTTTTTATGAAATGCACGGCTGATTTTTGGACGCGCAGGCAACAAAGCAAAAATTTTTATGCAAATAATACAAACAAAGCAAAAGAAGCTTGTGCAAATCCGCTTTTTTCACAAAAAGGGCTTTACATTTGCTTTGGAATGGTATAAAATACAAGCAGAAATAAATCGTTAGGAGTCCGTATGGACTTCGGCGTAAATTTAGGAGGAGAATTCCAATGGCAAATGTAAGAGTTGGCTTTATCGGCTGCGGCGGTATCGCAAACGGCAAGCACTTCCCGGGCATGGCCCAGCAGGAAGGCGTAGATATGTGCGCATTCTGCGACCTCATTCTTGAGAGAGCAGAAAAGGCCGCTAAAGAGTACGGCACCCCGGACGCTAAGGTTTACACCGATTATCATGAGCTTCTGGCAGACCCGACGATCGACGCTGTTCACGTTCTGACCCCGAACGTTGCACACTGCGAGATCACCGTTGCTGCTCTTGAGGCTGGCAAGCACGTTCTGTGCGAGAAGCCGATGGCTGCTACCCCGGCTGACGCTAAGAAGATGCTTGAAGCAAGAGACAGAACCGGCAAGATGCTGACGATCGGCTATCAGTATCGCCACTTCCCGGAGAATCAGGTTGCTAAGAAGGTTGTCGATTCCGGCGTTCTTGGCGATGTTTACTATGCAGAGGCTACATACCTCCGCCGCCGTGGCGTTCCGACCTGGGGCGTATTCACGGATAAGGCAAAGCAGGGCGGCGGTCCGCTGATCGACATCGGTACGCATGCTCTTGACCTCACACTGTTCCTCATGAACAACTACGATGTTGACTATGTTTGCGGCACTTCCTTCGAGAAGCTCGGCCACACGCTCGATGCTAAGCATCAGGGTCAGGTCAACTACCGCGGTGAGTTCGATACCTGGAACAACGAGACCTACGACGTTGAAGACTCCGCTGTTGGCTTCATCAAGATGAAGAACGGCGCTACGATTGTTCTGCGCGCTGCTTGGGCTATCAACATGGCTGAAGACTACGCTGCAAACGGCGAAGCTTACACGATGCTGGCTGGTACCGAGGGCGGCCTCGATACGAAGGAAGGCCGTGTCCGTTTGAACCATGTTGTTGCTGAGTACCCGACCATTTCTTGGGTTGGCAACAAGGTCAGCGGTTTCATCCCGGGCTTCTCTCAGGGTCCGGCACCGAAGTCCAAGGAAGCTGAGATCTGGGTCAAGGCTCTGAAGGGCGAAGGCGAGCTGTTTGTTACGGCTGATCAGGCTTATGTCGTCACGAGAATCCTCGATGCGATCTATGAGTCCAACAGAACCGGCAAGCCTGTTTACTTCGACTAATTTTAATCAGTACATTTTGTGTGCGGCGGCATTTCGTGTCGCCGCACATTTTTTGAGGCGGAGTTTCCGCAAACGTTATAATTTTCAGAAAGGTGGTTTTTCCCATGGAAAATATCAATGTCCAGGTTTATTCCCTGGTTTCCGAGCCGATTAGCCCGATTGAGAAGCTGAAGACCATTGCAAAGCTTGGTTTTGCAGGCGCAGAGTTCACTGCGGACTTCACGGAAGTGCCGGTTGAAGAAATGAAGAAGGTTCTCGCAGAGAACAATTTGAAGGTCGATTCCGCTCACGTCGGTCTGGATCAGATTGAAGGCGTTCTCCCCTACTTTGCAGAGCTGGGCGCAAAGCTTGTCATCTGCCCGATGACAAATTTCTGCAACAAGGCAGAAGCTGAAGAAGTTGCAGCAGAACTCAACCGCCTCGGCAACATTGCGAAGCAGTACGGCATCAAGATCGGCTACCACAACCACACCGACGAGTTCTATGTGGACGAGGGCAAGTATCTTTATGACTGGCTCATCGATGCATGTGACCCGGAAGTTACGGCTTTCCAGCTTGACTGCGGCTGGTGCAGCGCAGCAGGCGTAAACCCGGTAGACTTCATCAACAGCCACGCAGGCCGCATTGCAAGCATCCACATTAAGGAAAACGGCGGCGTTATCGGCGCAAACAAGCCGCAGTCCCGTCACGACACCACCCCGCGCTTCAAGTTTGAGAAAGACGCTGACGGCAAGCCGATCTTCCCGCCGGAGTTCCTCAAGATGAAGGAAGAGCACGACAAGCTGAACGTGCCGCAGGGCCAGGGCATTGTGGACTGGAAGGCTGTTAAGGCAGCTGCCGACGCACAGTGCGACAACGTCATTTACGTTGTTGAGCGTGAAGCCAGCTACAACGACCCGCAGGATCGCGTAGCTTGCCTTGCTGAAGACATTGCATGGCTGAAGGCTAACCTGTAATTTAATTTAATGCAAAATGAGCCGAGCACAGAAGTTGTGTTCGGCTTTTTTGTTGCGCAAAAAAAGAAGCTTGCGGGGAACATAGCGTAGCGACACTAAAAATTTCGCCCGCCTTTTCAAAGGCAGAGGGGACTTGGGGCAGCGCCCCAAGTCCCCTCAAGTTTTCTCGAAGAAAATCTAAATCAAAGCCTTTATTCGTTCGCTTTCACAGGCAAATGCGAAGCGCTTAGTGCTGGATCTGCTGCTCTTCCTCGTCATCGTTATGGCTCCACGGCGAGGGGGCCAATTTTTTATGCAGCGCAACAAGCTCGTGGTCGTAGTTATGTCTGACCTCACACTTTTTGTCGAAAATCATGGTCGCTTCGTCGTCTGCGGTGCAAGCCGGCCACTCCGGCAGGTCTTCACTGGACGGTTTGCCGTCACGCGCGAAGTTGAGCCACGCGTCGCACATCTGCTTTTCGAGCAAGTCGGTCACGCCGGGCTCGTTATACGCGGCGACGAGGCTCGTGTTATGGAACACAAACGGGATCTCGCTGCAATGCCATGCGATATGCCCACCGTCATACGGGAAGGTGTAGGTCATCATATACGAATACGTGCCGCTTTCCGGGTGCTGTGCTTTTTTCAAGATGAAATCGGTAGACGGCGCGCGGAAGATGGAATCCATGAACAGCACGTCGCTGACGTCCTTATCCGGGTAAACCTTGGCGAACATCTCCTTGAGCTTTTTGCCCTCTGCGCCATAGCGTTTTTCGATCATAGAATCGATGAGTGCAGCATCGGCCTTTTCCTCTTCGCTTAATGCCGGCATGAACGAGAACTCGCCGAGCACGGTGCCAACCATGACCGGGATGGTCTTTGCGTGCTCCGTGAAACCGACCTCGAGCGGATCGCCGAGGTACCAATCGTTTGCGAGCGGGTTGCCGCCGACGTATGCGCCCGTCTTTGCGACCTCCGGCGCGACCTTGTTGTACGCTGCCGCGAGTTGTGCGTACGGGATGGTCTCCAGTGCTTTGACATCATCGAGCTTCAATTCTGCCAGAAGCGCCGTGACGATGGCTTTGCCGTTCTGCTCCGTGGAATTGCCGGAGACGAAGTGATCGATGCAGCCGCTCTGCACGACGCCCTTATGGAACAGGCCGTCCGCCGCAGGGGTCTGCATCAGCGTCCAGACTTTCATACCGCCGCCGGACTGACCGAACAGCGTGACATTTTCCGGGTCGCCGCCGAAGTTTGCGATATTTTCGTGAATCCACTGCAAAGCTGCGACCATATCGGCGTTGCCGGCGTTGCCGGAATTCTTATATTCCTCGCCGAACGGGGAAAGATCAAGATAGCCGAGGATATTGAGACGGTGATTGAGTGAAATGACGACGACATCGCCGTATTTGCTCATGTTTTCTCCCTCGTAGGCGATGTGCTCAATGGAGGAGCCCGCCGCGAATCCGCCGCCGTGCAGCCAAACGAGCACGGGCTTTTTGGCGTTCGGGTCAAGATGCTGCGTCCAGATATTGAGGTACTGGCAGTTCTCATCGAGCGGCCAATAGCGGTGCGGCACCATCAGCTCGTTGCTGGGCTGATCCTGCTGCAGCATGGGGCACACGTAGCCGTAAGCCAGCGCGTTTTTGATGCCCTCCCACGGCTCTACCGGGGTCGGCTGGTGGAAACGCTTTGCATCGGCGTATTTTACGCCGTGGAACGCATATGTGCCGTCAAGCTGAAAACCGCGCAGCTTACCGGCTTTGGTCTCGACGACCGGGTCTGTTTTGGTGCACATGAAATTTCTTGCCATATATCACAACTCCTTAAAAATTTGACAAGTAAAAAATAACCTTGCAATGTTAATTGTAAGGTTATTTCTCATAAATGTCAATATTCTAATTTTTGATTTTATGTGCAATTTACAAGAACAGGTCTTTTAAAAGCTGCTTGCCGGTCTTTGTGCGGAAGATGTTCTCGTACACCTTTTCGGCGGCTTCATGGGTCATGCCGCTCTCGAAAATGTTTACGAGGAAATCGGCTTCAACCAAAATCTGATAATCGATGCCGTTGATGTTCGTGTACGTGTGGTGGTGGCCGATGAGATAGCAGATACGCTCCGTCTGCCCATGGGTATAACCGCACGCGGGCAGCATTTCGAGTGCGATGGGCGGGCCTTCCACCTCCTGGTGAGGGCCGTTGCAGTTACCGTATTTTTCAAAGCACACACGGATGCCGATATCATGCGTAATGGCGGCGGCTTCCAAAATTTCTTTTGTCGCATCGTCCACGTCTTCGCCCTCCGCGATGGTCTTTGCGAACGCGAACACCTTCAAAAAGTGGTTGACGCGCTCGACACAGCCGCCCTCGTACTCCGTCATTTTCAAAACGAGCTTGCTAAAATTTGTCATGTTTTTCACTTCTTTCTTTCAAAATCGTCTGCGCAGGTGATGAGCACCTTCTGCAAACCTATGGCATGTGCGATAGGCAACGCGAGCGCAAACTGCATTTTGGCGTAGCCCCTGCGGCGTTCGCTCGGCACGATGCGCTCTGCACCTCAATCCGCAAGATACGCTTTATACTGCGCTTCCGTAATCTGCTCGGGTAAAATAAGCTTCATTAAAATTTCTCCCGTTATTTTGCCATGACGGCCTCGATGTCTTCGATGGTGCGCGGCACGGACGCAGAGAGGTTCTCTGCGCCGGTCGGCGTGACAAGGCAGTTATCCTCCACACGGAAGCCGATGCCGAGATCTTCGGCGTAAATGCCGATATCAACGCAGAAGACCATGTTCGGCGCGATAGGCTTGCCGAGTGCATCGACAACATCGTGCACGTCGTAACCGACATGGTGCGCACCGCCGTGCCACATGTATTTGCCAATCTCATCGTAAGAGGACAGCAGACCGATCTTTTTCAGCTGCTCACAGCAATAGCGGCGGGCGGTCTTATCCACATCGTCCATAAGCATACCGGGCTTGATGATGGAGAACATGTAGTTCGACGTATTGAGGGCACACTCATACAGCATGCGCTGCTCTTTCGAGTATTTGCCGTTGCACGGCCAGCCGCGGGAGACATCGTTGCACTCGCCGTCCCACTGCGCACCAACGTCATTCAAGATCATATCGCCGTCTTTGGCTTGTCCCATGTAGCTGTCGTAATGGATGCAGAAGTTGTTTTCGCCGGCGGAAATGATGGAGTGGAACGCGGGCTCAAGCACGCCGGCGCTGGTGAGGGCGTAGTCGAACTCGGCTTTATACTCGTACTCATACATGCCGGGGTGCGAAGCGCGCATCATGCGCAGAATGCCTTCGCGCGTAACGGTCATGGCACGACGCATGGCGTCAATCTCGCACGGAGCCTTCAGGGTACGCAGGCGCTTTAAGATGGGCAGAATATTTTCAACCGTGAGGAACGGGTAGCCGGTCTTAATGGTCTGCGCGAAGCGGTGGGCTTCATCTAAGCCCTCGTCCGGCGTATGGCGGTAGAGGTCGAGGTAGACGCGCTGCACGTTGCCGCTGTTCAAAACACGGTGGATATCGTTTTCAAAATTCTCAACGAAGCGGATATCCGTGATACCGGACTGCGCCATAACTTCATCGGCTTTCGGTCTGCGGCCCGTCCAGCGCTCTTTCATGAGATCCGGTGGGAGGATATAGATGGATTCCTGCACATTGCCGCCGATTTTTGTGGCGACCAACACGAACCCCGCGAATTTGATGCCCGTTAAATACAGGAAATTGCGGTTTGTGAAGAATGTATAGTACGCATCGGCACTCTGACGCGGTGCGCTGCCGGAAAAGAACACGGCTGCGCTGCCGTCTTTCATTTCGGCGTACAGGCGCTGACGGTTTGCCTTGTGGAATTCTGCTGTCATGATAATCCCTCCGAATCTTCTTTGCTTTTATCTATTTTTAAAGGCTTGCTCAGCAAGCCTTTTAAGAAACCCCTTGATAGGGTTTCTTACGTCAAATCGTCCACCGGACGATTTGACTATCTTCCTGATCTTTGGGTAGGCAAAAGAGTTTCGAGCTCTGCGGAGCTCGACTCGGGGCGTTGCCCCAAGACCCCACCAACTTTTTGAAAAAAGTTGGATCAAAAACTTTATTTGTCGCTTCGCTATGTTTACTTTAGCTTTGCTGCAAGTGCGACCCAGCCTTTTTCCTCTTTGCGGTCGATGATCTCGAATTTATCCGCGAGGCACGCCAAAACATCCTCTTCCCTTGTATCGATGATGCCGCTCATGATATAGACGGTATCGGGTTTCATGAAGCGCGGGGCATCTTTTGTGAGCAAAATCACGACATCTGCGACGATATTCGCGACAACGACATCGAATGTACCGGTAACCTTATCCGCCAGATTGCCGCAGATGCCGGTGAACTTATCGCCGACGTGGTTGATCTCTGCGTTTGCGACGGCGGTCTTGACGGCGAGAGCATCAATATCGACGCCAACGGCGCTGCCTGCGCCGAGCAGCAGACCGGCGACGGACAAAATACCGCTGCCGCAGCCCATATCAAGCATGGTATCGCCCGGCTTTACATACTTTTCGAGCAGCTCCATGCAAAGGCGGGTCGTTTCATGCGTGCCGGTACCGAACGCGAGGCCCGGCTCCAGATGCAGCACGACGCGGTCACCTGCTTCGTACTCGTCCTCCCACATGGGGCGCACAAGCAAGCGGTTGCCGACGGGGATGGGCTTAAAATACTTTTTCCAGTTATTGATCCAATCCTCCTCCGCGCAGTTGGCGGCGGTGATGGTGTTCTCAATGCCGACGGCTTCAAAACGCTCTTTGAGGAAAGAAATGGCTTCCGCCGGGTTTTCCTCCGGGCTGATATACACATGGATGATGCTTTTGGTGCGGTCTTTTTTGAGAAGGTCTTCGTCGATGAGGTCGATATGCGCGATTTCCATCGCTTCCTCTTCTAAATGCGAATAGTCTTCAATATAAATGCCGTAGGGCACGACCATCTGCGCAATGTCGCCCGCGCGGTCCGTATCCGCCGCGGGAATGGTGACCTGTAATTCGGTCCAGTCTGCGTTTACCTGATCTGTCATACTTTTTAACTCCTGTTCTCTTTTTATAAAATGCAGAAAATTATCTATACATTTCTCATATAAGCTGATTATACAACGCGCCCGGAAAACTTGCAATAGGAGGCCCTGCGACAATCATGACAAAACGCAAATTTCTGCTGCAAGGCATCGCTTTAACGGCATTTTCACTGTTTTTCCGCATTACGAACATCGGCTACCGTGCGTATTTATCGGGCAAGATCGGCGCGGAGGGCATGGGGCTTTACCAGCTCATCTTCTCCGTGTTCCTGCTCGCCATCACGCTTTCCACTTCCGGCATCAGCTTGGCCGTGACGCGCATGGTGACGGCAGCCATTGCGGCGAACCGCCGCTGCACGGTGCGCAGCGTGGTGACGCAGTGCTTTTTGTTCTGCCTGACGGTGAGCTGTACCATTGCGGTTTTGCTGCTGTGCTTTTCGGATTTTGCCGCCGCGCATATTTTGGGCAACGCCGGCGCGGCGCCGTCTCTGCGCATTTTGGCGCTTGGGCTGCCGTTTATGTCGCAGTGCACGTGCATGAAGGGATATTTTTTAGCAGTGGACGAATCGCTTTCCACCTCATGGAGTGACGCGGTGGAACAGGTGCTGACGATTTTCTCCGCCGTTGTGCTGTTCTGGTATTTTGCGCCGCAGAGCATAGAAGCCGCGTGCTTTGCGGCGATGATTGCTTCAACATTCGGAGAAGCCGTTTCGTTTTTGGCGGGATTCCTCATTTACCGCCGCAGCTTAAAGCGCAACACACCGAAAGAAAAAGAGCAGGCGACGGGCGTTCTGCACGGGATGTTCCACATTGCGGTGCCGTGCACGCTTTCGAGCGCGGCGCGCAGCTTGCTTTCAACGGCGGAAAATCTGCTCATTCCGCGCGAGCTCGGGCGGTACGGGCTCAGTCGAGCGGCTTCCATGTCCGCCTACGGTTTATTACAGGGCATGGCAATGCCGATGCTGTACTTTCCGTCTTCGTTTTTGACGTCGTTCGCGTCTTTGCTCATCCCGAAAACGGCGCGGGAATTTGAGCTTTCGCACCGCAGAGCCGTGCGGCACATCACGCAGCGCGCGGTGCACGCGGCCCTGCAGTTCGGCATTTTCTGCGCGGGGATCTTCTTCGTTTTCGGCAGTGACTGGGGCGAAGCGTTTTATAAGAGCCGGGAAGCCGGGGCATACCTCAAAATTTTGGCGCCGCTCGTACCGCTTTTGTATCTGGATGTTGTGGTGGACAGTCTTTTAAAGGGGCTTGACGAGCAGCTGAACTCCATGAAATACAACTTTTCGGATTCGTTTTTGCGTGTGCTTTTGATTTTGCTTTTCATGCGGTTTGCCGGTATGCGGGCGTACATTGCAATTTTGTTTTTCTCGTCCATCTTCAATGCGATGCTGAGTGTACGAAGATTATTAAAAGTCGCCGATGTACATATTGGGCTATTGAAAAGTGCAGTGATGCCGGCGTTTTTTGCACTGCTTGCCGCGAATGCAACACAGTTTTTATTGAAAAGCATTTCGCTTTCGGGTATTCCCCTTGTTTTGCTGCAAACGGCGGTTTGTGCAGGGCTTTATGCCGCTTTGCTGTTTCCGTTTTTAAAGCTGTGCGCGTATCATACAGACAAAAAGCAAACCGTTAAAACGTAAAAGCGGCGCTCCGACAGGTTGCCCCGCCGAAGCGCCGTGGTTTTATTTACGTGTTGTCAGAAAGAAATCAGATCCAACGGGTCTCGGTCATCTTCGGCTCGAAGATGATAGCGGACTTCAGGGTCTCAACAGCCTTCATAAGGCCCTCGTTCTGGCTCATGAGGCTATCCTCATGCTCAATGCTGATGGCATAGTCATAGCCGACAAGGCGCAGAGCGCTGATGATATCCTTCCAATAGAGCAGATCGTTGCCGTAGCCGACGCTGCGGAAAATCCAGGAGCGGTGTGCTTCGTCTGCATAGCTCTTCGTGTCGAGCGCGCCGTTCTTTGCCATGTTGTACTTATCGAGACGGGTATCCTTTGCGTGTACGTGGAAGATTGCGTCGCCGCCGAGCTCGCGGATAACAGCAACCGGATCCATGCCCTGCCAAATGAGGTGGGACGGGTCAAAGTTTGCGCCGATCTCCGGGCCCACAGCCTCACGGAGCTTGAGGAGCGTCTCCGTGTTGTAAACACAGAAGCCCTGGTGCATTTCAAGAGCGATCTTGTTGACGCCGTGCTCTTTTGCGAATGCTACAAAATTCTTCCAGTAATCGACAAGAATCTTCCACTGATACTCGAGGATTTTACCGAAATCGTCCGGCCATGCGCATACAACCCAGTTCGGATACTGAGAGGTCTCGCAATCGCCCGGGCAGCCGGAGAAGCAGTTGATCTGATGCAGGCCGTATTTTTCAGCCATCAGAACTGCGTTGCGCATGTCCTTATCATAAGCCGCAGCCAGCTCCTTATTCGGGTGGATCGGGTTGCCGTGGCAGGAGAATGCGCTGACTTCCATATCATACTTCTTGATGGTATCGCAGAACTCCTGATACTTTGCTTCATCGTGGAGCAGAACTTCCGGATCGCAGTGATCTTTGCCCGGATAGCCGCCGCAGCCGATTTCGACCATCTGGATGCCCATGGACTTGAAATACTTCAGTGCGTCCTCAAGAGGCATGTTGCCTACAACATTGGTAAGTACGCCTAACTTCATGTTAAAACACTCCTTCTAATTGAATAAATCAAAAGAATAACAGATTGAATTGGGGCTTTTTCTGAAAGAGAAAACCCTGTTTGGTTTTATTGTACTATATTTCCTTGGTAAAATCAACATGGATTTGGCTTTTACGCCGCATTTTTTTGGAATTCCTTTCGGTAGATGTATTGAATTTTTGTGGTTCTCCGTCAAATTCACGGTAGAATTTCGCCGGGTCTTCCGCTATAATAAAAGTTAGCATTTTATTAAAGGCGGTATAGTTGAATGGAGAAGACCCAAAACTTTAAAAGCACCGTGTTTGCCTGCTACCGCGGGTATATCACGCAGGGCATTGTGAACAATCTCTCTCCCCTGTTTTTCGTGTTGTTCCAAAACAAATTCGGCATTTCGTATTCGCTGATTTCGGCGCTCATCCTGTGCAACTTTGTGACGCAGGTCATCACGGATATGCTTTCCGTTAAATACGTAGACCGCATCGGCTACCGAAAATCAGCGGTCATCGCACACGCGCTGGCGTTTTTAGGCCTTGTGATGCAGGGCACGCTGCCGAACGTGCTGCCTGTGCCGTATGTGGGTCTTGTCCTTGCGACGATTGTGAACGGCGTGGGCGGCGGCCTGATTGAAGTTATCATCAGCCCGATTGTCGATTCCTGTCCGGGAGACGCGAAGGCCTCCGCGATGAGCCTTTTACATTCGTTTTACTGCTGGGGACAGGTGGGCGTGGTGCTCATCACGACGCTTTTGCTGCGCTTGATCGGCGAGGATTTGTGGTTTATCATCCCGATTTTGTGGTCTTTGCTGCCGCTTTATAATTTATTTCGTTTCCTCAAGGTGCCGCTGATGCCCACCGTGCCGGAAGAAGAAAAAACGCCGCTCAAAACGCTGTTTACCTCGAAAATTTTCCTCATGGCACTGCTTTTGATGCTTTGCGCGGGCGCGAGCGAGCTTGCCATGAGCCAGTGGAGCTCGCTGTTTGCGGAGCGTGCGCTCGGCGTGACGAAGGTCATCGGCGACCTTTTAGGGCCGTGCCTGTTTGCGGTGTTTATGGGCATCGGCAGAACAATCTACGGCGTGTGGGGCGAGAAAATCCATTTAACGGGCGCGATGGTATTCTGCGCCGCACTGTGTATTTTGTGCTATCTTGGTACGGCTTTATTTGAAAACCCGTGGCTTTCTCTGCTTTCGTGCGCGCTGTGCGGCTTTTCCGTAAGCCTCATGTGGCCGGGCACGTTCTCGCTGACCTCCGCCGCGTACCCGAAGGGCGGTACGGCAATGTTCGGCATTTTGGCGGTGTTGGGCGATGTGGGCTGCTCTGTGGGCCCGGCATTGATGGGCGCAGTGAGCGGCGCGGTTTCCGGCAATGCAAACATCGCCGCATCTTTCCCGAATCTCACTGCGGACCAACTCGGTTTAAAGAGCGGCATGCTGTTTTCCGCGGTTTTTCCGGCATTTATTTTGATAGGCGTTCTGTTGCTCACACGGTTTCATAAGGCTGCAAATAAAAAGCCAAGCCCCAAAGCGGACTTGAGCGAAGAATAATTTTCAGGCAACAGATGGAGAAAAAGTGCAACGCAAATCTCTTGCATTTTGAATTTGCAAGGGATAAATTGTTGCACTTTTGCCAGATTGCTACCAAACAGAATTTACGAATGCAAACCTCAAAGCAGTTTGCTTCCTGCACGCTTTCTACCCTGCGACCTGTGTCAGCACACATGCCGTTGTGCTTTGCGACATGAACGGCAGGCAAACGCCGCTCTCACCTGCGCCGACCAGCAGCTCCGTGCCGTTTTCGCAGAAGGCTTATACGTCAGATACTCACCGTAACAATTGGGTTTCCAGCTCGCGAACGCGGCGAAGAATATCGACGGAATAGGACGGAATACGGCCGAGCGCATCGGGACCGACGTTCAAAAGGTAGTTTACACCCATACCGTTGAGCTTCTGCTTGTTTGCAAGGATCTGCTCGGGTGTTTTCCAGTTGTGGTCGTAGTATTTGAAGCCCCATGTGTCGTTCAGCGTGGCCGCGGTCTCATAGAGGTTATACGGCGAATACTTGAAGCCGAACAGATCATTCATGGACTGCATGTCCCCTGCGCGTTCTTTCGAGATCTCTGCCGGACGCTCTGCTGGAATCTCGTTATCGCCGAGAGAAACGTAATCATACACGCCGTTGCCGAGGCGAGAGTTCACAAGGCAGTCCGGCTGATACTGCTTCACAAGGTCGTAAAGCTCCTGACTCTGCGCCTTTGTCATCACGCCCGGGGTGTCGAACCAGATCAGGCAGATGTCGCCGTATTTTGTCATGATCTCCTTCACCTGCGGCTTGATCTTCTCGTTAAAGCAGATGGAGTAGTCTTTGTTGTCTGCACCGGGGAAATCCCAGTTGTTATACCACGCCGTGCCGGCGCAACCGGTGGTTTTGTCGTAGCCACCGCCGTGCGGGTGGTGCCAGTCAAGCTCCTGCGAATAGTAAAGCCCCAGCTTTAAACCGTGCTTGTAGCAGGCTTCCGCCAGCTCTGCGATGAGGTCTCTGCCAAATGGCGTTGCTTTTTTGATGTTGTATGCATCGCAGTCGGAATCAAACAGCGCAAAGCCCTCGTGGTGCTTAGAGGTAACCACAAAGTAGGTCATGCCGCATTCTTTTGCAAGCTTTACCCACTCCTCCGCATTAAAATAAACAGGGTTGAACGCACCCGCAAGCTGTTCCATTTCGCGGTTCGGGATGGCAAAGGCGGACTGGATCCATTCACCGTAGTCGTAGGGCGTACGGCGCCCTCTGTACTCACCGGCGAGCATGGAATAGAGTCCGAAGTGGACCATCATACCGTATTTCGCTTCGCGAAACCATTCGATATTGTTCATGCCTTTTCTGCACGGCTGCCGACGAAAAAAATTGCGCAGCCGTGCTTCCTCCTTTGAGAATTTTTTTGTGTGTCTTATTATAGCATACGGAACCGAATTTGTCTTGCAGTTTCTTTTGTACACGAGTGAAAAACGCCATGCAGCGTGCTATACTGAAAATGAAGACAAATCAAAGCGGAAAAACCGGAGGCATAGTATGGCGGAATATTTAGATATTGTAGATGAGAACGGGATCCCCACAGGCGAAACGGTAGAGCACGAAACGACGCACGCAAAGGGCTTTCGACACCGCACCCGCGCTTGACGCAAAAGCACTTGCGAGCCTGCTTGCCGGCAAACCGTCAACCATAGCAAAAAAATAAAAAAGCCGAAAACCTTTGAAAATAAAGGCTTTCAGCGTTATTTATGGCGCGCCAGAAGGAATTCGAATCCCCAACCTTCCGCTTAGGAGATACTAAGGGAAATACAAGCAGCATCCCTTATAATACCCAAAAATCCCCTTATGTCAGGGGATTTTTAATGTTAAGGTTTATTATGTCAGAGAATATAATCGGTAATGCAATCGTACCAGTGAACATAGGTCGTACCGTTTACGGTAAGTTTGTCGTTCTCCGGTAGCTGCTCGCTCCACAGCTTCTTATAGCGGTCGATGGCCCAATCATCACGGTTGAATCTGCGCCAAAGAATCGTCTTTCCGTTCTTATCCAGAAACTGCTCGGATACTACACCGCAATCATAGGTTTCAATGTCCATAACACAGACAGTATCATAGCTCTTTCCGCCAATCGTAACGGTGTAACGTCCTACAATGTCCAACAGAAAATCTTTGTTGGCGCTTGTAACAGTTGTGCCATTCCTCTTGATATCTCCCTTGACAGCCAGATTAGTTTCATTACCGCAATTATCTTCGCCAAATCCCCAGTTAGGCAGAAATTCATCACCATCGAGGAATGTAATATAATTGCGAACATCGCCGTCATTTCTGAGTGTTGCCAGATAGCGGCAATGTGTATCTGTCAGTTGGGCCACAAAGGTACGATTGATCACATCGTTCTTATCTGAGTATGATGCTTCTCTTGCGGTTAGCTCTACGCCTTCGATACCGTGAACCTTTGCTTTGCCGGAAACTTGCATATCGTAAATATGGCTGCACTTACGGGACGGGATATCGTACATACCCCAAGACAACTTTTCACCGAGCTTAGGAACCAAGAACCATCCCATAAGTTCTTCCCATTTGACTGCAAAGGGAGCTTCGGTACTTGCTTCGATTTTATATTCGGGAATAAATTCAGGCAACTTTTTCATATAGAGTTCTCCTTTCGATATATCGGTGCGATATGGATACTTATTTTTGAAGTTTTGTTTTGCTGTATGGAGTCTGCTTTTTACAGTCCCAATAGGGATGTTCAGTTGTTTTGCGATTTCTGACTGCGGCATCTCTTTCCAGAAGTAAAGGTAAAGGATCTGCTTATCCTTATCACCGAGCAAACTCAGCGTTTCTCTTACAGTATTAACTACGGAAACACCGTGCCTGCCGTCTGATAGTTCCTTTTCTGTCAACTCGTCGATCGGAATTTCGTACTGAGTCGCTTTCTTTCTGAAATAATCATTGCATTTGTTTCTTGCGATGCTAATGATCCACGCTTTGAATGAGTCCTTATTCTTCAGCTGAGGAAACTTCTGATACGCTGTAAGAAATATCTCCTGCAGCACATCGTCTGCATCCGCCTTAGAACTCATCCGAAATCTCACAAACCGTTCCACAGAAACACGTTCTGCTTCCAGCAATCTCTCAAACTCATCCACATCATCGCCTCCTTTTGTCTATGAGTGATTAAAACCGGTTTCGCTTATATAGACGGATATCGGTATCAAAAGGTTCAATTTTAGCTTTATTTTTTCTAAATGAAATTATAACATAGATAAAACGATAATAGTAAAATTTTTGAAAAAGCCTATGGATGTAACATACGCCTGCTCAAATTAGCAGAATTTTACTAAAAATTTGATTAGCAGACAATTAGCAAAAAGGCGATTTTCTGCTAATCGCAATTAGCAAGATTTAGGTCGGGGAACGGTAAAAGTTCGATTTTGATTTACTCCCCAAAAACAATAAAACTCACTCAAGAAAAATGATTGAGAAATAAAAGTTGGTTGACAAATATGATTTAATCGTGTAATATTATGATGTAATCATTAAACGGGAGGTGAAAACATGACCACCAAGGAAAAGCACGTGGCGAAAACCATTGGAAAAGCACTTGCTGGAATGACTCCGGCCGAAAAGGAAAAGACTTTGATTTTTATCGAAGGCATGGCGTTCCGAGCATCTATCGAGAGGGCGGGTTCCGGTCGAACCGAAGAAGCCAGCTGAAGGAGGTGAGAAGGGTGAAAGCGGAAAAAAACAGCGCCGTCCGACCTAGGGGAACAGACAGCGCAAAGTTAATGGTGGTTATCGTAACGGAAAGTCTGAAAGGCTGTGGGACAGAGGACGACCCTGTAAGTGTCGTGAAACAGTATTGGAGTATCGACGGAGAATTACTTGCAACCGGAGAGCGGTGATTTACGCAACTTCTGTTTTTCGTGTCCAAGGTTAGTGATATCTGCGAGTAGAGCTTCTTCATCGTGCCGAGCAACATACCACTTATCGATAAGTAGTTCAATTAGCTTGATGAGGCTTTTGGCTTCATCTGGTTCAACGTCAACAATAAGATTTATATCTTTTTCCATATGTGCGCCAATGTTGCCGATTTTCCGCAGAGCGTCTATTGCCGACCACTGGGAAGCTGGAATTTTGTCTTTCAATGCGGCGATTTCTTCATAAAGTGTTGGAGCTTTTATATTCCAAAAATCACGAATCATGCCTTGGAGGCAGCGTCTGGAAAGTGTTGCAGACGACTTAGGGCTAAGGTCAACGATGGATACCGCTTCTTGATAGTCGTTTCTTATAACATTAGGCACGTAATTGGGGATAGGCTTTGTGTCCATAGGCGGATAGGAAAATGAGAAAGAAAATCCCTTGCTTTTACAATGGGGCTCGATTCTGATAGATGTTTTCTTGCAGACAGGGCACTTGCTCATGCTTATGACGGCGACATCCGGGAAATTATCATCATCAATATTGTTGATAACGTCTATATCTCCACAATCATGTGAAACGAAATAGCTGGACGTAATGTCGCTATCATCGGAACAGACAATATGGCAAAACGGACACGTATAAATCATAAAATCGCTCCTTCCACTAACAGTCTACCACAAAGGAGGCGGTGACACAATGAATGCTAACACCAATAAAATTGAAAGCTCCGAGGTTATGGCCGCTGGTGGTGAAATCATCAAGCTGTCGGCCGATGAGCAGAAGGTCGCTTACGGTTTTTTGCTCGGCCTGCTGGCCCGTGATAGCGCCTTGAGTGCTTGCCGGGCGGAAGAAGCCAGCTGAACATGATTTGAGGAAGGAGGTGAGAAGAATGAAAGCGGTAAAAGAAACTGCCCGCTCCAAAGGAACGGACAGCGCAAGGGGAAGGAGTGGTCGCCATGAATGACGGCAGAAACATCGCAATTTATGTGTTCATTGGAGCGATCGTTATCGGTATTCTGAACGGATGGGCGATTGGCGTGATCGTGCTTGTTGTGTGGATGTTAATGTTGCGTAAGCACTAATCAGAAGAGTGAGCAAAAATATTTAACTGGCGAATAATTGCAGCGAACAGGGGAAATGACGTAAGCGCAGTGATAAGGGCGGCAATTCTGCCAACGTGCGCAGAAATTAGGGTCATGAGCAAAGGAACAAAAAGCCAGCAGGCATCTATCCACGGCCACAAATAAAGCAATTTCTGTTTGGGTGTCATGCGAATGAATAAATCATGGGAACTTTCTGACGGATACCCTAAAGTCTTTTTTAACAACTCATAATCAATGACGACTTGGTGTCTTATGGATTGTAGGGTTTCAGTGTAATTCAAATTAGTTGCAAGTTGTCTCTTCAGCGTGTAACTCAAACGATGGA
>ERZ779885.1561-NODE-1561-length-22912-cov-7.544035_pt1 | contig 22912 bp, 20 predicted proteins | sample MGYA00511554_ERZ779885 | MGnify/ENA primary metagenome ERZ779885 (study PRJEB29588, sample SAMEA2160998) | human gut metagenome | biome: human gut; feature: human-associated habitat; material: faeces | place: Denmark | collected 2008/2010 ... | reverse complement strand
CAGCTGGCCCGTGCCGTGCGCAACCGCACGACGGGCGTCCTCTACGTGCTGGATGAGCCGTCCATCGGTCTGCACCCGTCCAACATCGTCGGCCTCACCGGCGTGATGCACGATCTGGTGGATGACGGCAACTCCGTCATTCTGGTCGACCACGACACGCAGATCTTAAAGGAAGCCGACTGGATCGTAGAGATGGGTCCGGAAGCGGGCGCGAAGGGCGGGCACGTCATCGCGCAGGGGACGATCCCGGCGATCGAGGAAAACCCCGCGTCCCAGATCGGTCCCTTCCTCTCCGGAAAAGCCGAGACGGAGCTGCGGCCCCGGGCGGCGAAGGAAGCTGTGTTTGCAGACGGGACCATGCATCTGTCCACGTCTCAGATCCATACCGTCAAGCCGCTGGAGGTCGAGATCCCGAAGGGACGGCTGACCGTCGTCACCGGTGTGTCCGGCTCCGGCAAGACCACCATGGTGCTCGAGAGCCTCATTCCCGCTCTGGAGGCAAGCATCAGCGGCAGCACCCTGCCCGCGCATATCCGCGCAGTCAAAGCCGACGGTATTGCGCATGTCAAGCTCATCGACGCCACGCCCATCGGCATCAATGTCCGCTCGACGGTCGCCACCTACGCGGGCGTCCACGACGAGCTGCGGAAGCTGTATGCGAGATCTGCCGACGCAAAGGAAAGGGGCTATCAGGCGAGCGACTTTTCCTACAACACCGGCTCCCTCCGCTGCCCCGGCTGTGACGGGACGGGCGAGGTGAGTCTGGACGTGCAGTTCCTGCCGGACGTCAACATCCCGTGCCCCGACTGCCGCGGCTCGCGCTACGCAAGAGCCGCTTATGATGTGAAGCTCGCAAATAAGACCGGCAAATGCGTGTCCCTGCCGGAGCTCATGGACATGGACGTGAACAGCGCCATGGAATTTTGCAAAGACCGAAAAGCCGTCCGCCAGAAGCTGTGCATTCTCCGGCAGCTGGGTCTTGGCTATCTCACGCTGGGCGAGGAAACGCCCAGTCTCTCCGGCGGCGAGGCGCAGCGGCTGAAGCTGGCCAGCGAGATCGGCAAAACGCAGACGGATTCCGTTTTCGTGTTCGACGAACCGTCCATCGGTCTGCACCCGCTCGACGTGCGGGTGCTGCTCGGCGTTTTTCAGGCGCTGCTCGATAACGGCGCGACCGTTATCGTCATCGAGCACGATCTCGATGTGATCCGCAACGCGGACTATGTTATTGACATGGGGCCCGGCGGCGGTGACGCGGGCGGACGCATCGTGGCGGTCGGAACGCCGCAGGAGATCCGTGCCGACGAAAACAGCATCACCGGCCGGTATTTATAAGAACAGGATATCGCAGCACATAAAAGCGGCAGAGCCATGACGTCCATGGCTCTGCCGCTTTGCACATCCGGGAGATGGCGGATTGCCATAAAATACGGCGGAAAAATTAGCGGAACTGCCGAACCTTTTGGGCCGCGTGCAACATTCATGCAACAGCGTTGACGCTCTTTTGCCCCTGTGATAGCATGAGAATGCACACGGTTGCATGACATTTTTTCTTTGAATTTCCGGAGATACACCATCGTCTTCCGGCGGAAAAAGGGCGCTTTGCGGCCAGATATGCAAACGGTTGCATAAATGCGGGAAGGAGGGCGAACCATGTCTGCTACCATACGGGATGTGGCGAAGCTGGCCGGTGTTTCGGCGTCTACGGTGTCGCGCGTCATCAACAAATCCGCGCCGATCTCCGGGGAAACGACCGAGCGCATCTACCGCGCGATGGAGGAACTGAAATACGTCCCCAACGATATTGCCCGCAGCTTTGCCAGCGGCAGCGCCCGCGCGATCGCCATCGCCGTCAACGTTTCCGACACGCGCTCCTACGCCAACCGCTTTTTCAACAACACCGTTTTCGGCATTGAAACGGCGGCGCACCGAAAGGGCTACAACTTCATCATCACGAGCGCGAACGACGAGCGCGGCGGTATGGGCTCGCTCGAAAAGCTGATATTGAGCAAGAAGATCGACGGTCTTGTGCTTCCCGTGTCGCTGCTCCAAAGCTCGATCGTGAAGCTCGTGGAGGAGATGTCCTTTCCGTTCGTTGTCCTTGGGCGTGTAAAGAATGCGGGCAGCCGTCTGAGCTGGGTGGATATCTCCAACGAACAGGCGGGCGCGGCCTCCGTGCGGTATCTTCTCGGCAAGGGCTACCGGCGCATCGGCTTTCTCACGCGCGGGGATAAGGAGCTTTTCACGCGCGACCGTCTCGACGGCTACCGCGCGGAGCTTGCCCGCGCCGGACTGACGCCCGATCCGGTCTACCGTGTCAGCCCCGCCGCGGCATTCGACGAAACGAAGCTTTACCTCAAAACGCTCTTTACGAGCGCCGCTGCGCCCGATGCCGTGATCTGCTGCGACGATAAAATGGCGCTCGCCGCGCTGCGCGGCGCGAGAGAGCTCGGCATCCGCGTTCCCGAAGGGCTCGGCATATTGTGCTTTGACAATACCGAGGTCACGGAAATGGCGGAGCTTCCGATCTCCGCGGTGGATGTCGATACGTTTGAACTCGGGCGGATCGCCGCCGAAACGCTGTTCCGGCAGATGGAAAAGCCCGATTTCGGCGCGAGCCGGTCGCAGATCACGACGAAGGTGATCGAGCGCGGCTCCACCATGAAAAAATAAAGAGGGGAGGCGCTGCCGTTGAATCTTGCGGCGATCCGATTTCGCAACACCGAAGACCACATATACCCCCGCGGCAGAAACGAGCTGACCGTCTCACTGAGCACCGCGCGGGGTGACATGGATAGCGTCACGCTCGTCTGGTGGCCGCGGTATGAAACGGAGCGGTCGAGCTGCCGCATACCCGTGAAGCGGGAGCTGCGCGATGCGTATCTCGATCATTACCGGGCGGTCATCCAAACGGACGGCATCTCCGCCTACATGCGCTATGCCCTGCTCTTCCAAAGCGGCGGCGAGACCGTCCGGCTCGGCAAAAACGGCTTTTCGGCGCCGGACGACGGGGATAACTTTTTTGAATTCCTCTGGCCGAACCCGACGGATGCGTACCGCGCACCGGACTGGGCATCGGAGCAGGTGTATTACCAGATCTTCCCCGAACGCTTCCGAAACGGCGAGGCGTCAAACGATCCGCCCGGCGCGCAGCGCTGGGGCGCGCCGCCGACGCGGGAGAATTTCCAGGGCGGCGATCTTCGCGGTATCATCGAAAAGCTCGGGTACATCCGCGATCTCGGCGCAACGTGCCTGTATCTCACGCCCATATTCAAAGCGCCGTCCAACCACAAGTACGACACCGTGGATTATTTCGACATCGACCCCGCCTTCGGCACGAAGGACGATCTCGCGGAACTTGTCCGCACGGCCCACAAGCTCGGGCTGCGGGTGCTGCTCGACGGCGTATTCAACCACTGCGGGTACTACTGGCCGCCGTTTCAGGATGTGGTGCGAAACGGCGAAAGCTCCGGCTATGCCTCCTGGTTTTTCCCGCAGAGCTTCCCGGTGAACGAAAAGCTGGAAAATTACGACTGCGTCGGCCACTACAAATGGATGCCGAAGATCAATCTGGCGGACGCCGGAGCGAGGGATTATTTCATCACGGTCGGCAAGTACTGGATACGCAACTTTCACATCGACGGCTGGCGGCTGGATGTGGCGGACGAAGCGCCCACGCAGTTCTGGGAGCATTTCTCCGACGCGATCAAAAAGGAAAACCCGGAAGCGCTCCTGCTCGGCGAAACGTGGGCGGACGCGCACCGGCTGCTCGCCCCCGACCGGCTCGACAGCGCGATGAATTATCTCTTCCGCGACGCGGCGGCCGCGTGGCTGGCGAAGGACGCGCTTTCCGCGTCGGAATTCGGCTGCCGTCTCAACCGGGCGCTGGCCCTGTACCCCAATGAAACAAATCTGCGGATGTACAATCTGCTGGACAGCCACGACACGGCGCGCTTCCTCTATGAAGCGGGCGGCGACAAGGCAAGGCTTCGGCTGGCCGCAGCGCTGCAAATGACGTTCCCCGGCTCCCCGGCGATCTTCTACGGCGACGAGATCGGGCTGAGCGGCCCGAACGACCCCGGCTGCCGCATGGCGATGCAGTGGGATGCAGAACAGCAGGACAGGCGGCTGCTGCGCTGGTACCGGCAGCTCATCCAGCTGCGGCTCGCATCCGATTCTCTGACAGACGGCGATTTCCATACCGTACTGGCCGACGACGCGGCGAACGTATACGCCTTTTCGCGCGCCGTGCCCGGCGAGCAGACGCTCGTCGTCCTGCACGCAGGCGCGGCACACTGGCGCGGGCAGCTCCCGATCCCGGACTGGGCACGGGAATTTGCCGCATGGACGCTCTGCTGCCAGACGGGCGGCATGACAAAGGATGACCCGTTCCACCCCACGATCCTGACGGACGATCCGGGACGCTTTGAAGCGGAGCTTCCCGCAAGATCCGTTAAGATAATCCGATTCATCAACAAAAAATTAAAGGAGAAGGTGCAATCATGAAACAGACAAGTATCAAAAAAATGCTGGCGCTCTTCCTGATCGCAGCAGTGATGTTAGCGGCATTCACTGCATGCGCCGAAAAAGCGCCAGACACTGCCCAATCCCAGCAGCCCGCAAGCGACGCGGCCGTTCCCGCCGATAACAAGGCGGCAGAAACGTCCACAGCCACGCCCGAAGAACCCGTTACGATCAACTTCTGGCATCACTACAGCGCGCAGTCCGCAGAGAATGAGACTCTGATGAATGTGCTGATCCCCAAATTCGAGGAAGAAAACCCCGGCTATAAGGTCAACGCCGTCTCGCACGAGTGGGCCGACCTGCACGACAAGATCCTTGTCAGCGCAAGCTCGAACACCCTGCCCGATGTGGCGCGTCTGGACATCGCATGGGTCCCGGAGTTCCAGAAAATGAACATCCTTGTCCCGCTGGATCAGCAGATGGGTGATTTTAATGATGTGGCAGGCCAGCTTCTTCCCAGTGCCATGAGCACCGCCGTGGTCAAGGGCAGCTATTACGCGCTGGCGCTCAACACGAACACGAAGATCCTGTTCTACAACGCCGACGCGCTCGCGGAGGCCGGGATCGAAGTGCCCAAGACGATGGATGAGATGTTCGCCGCGATCCACGCCCTGTCCGGTACGAATGCAAACGGCCAGCAGGTCTGGGGTCTGAACGAGCCCGCGCTTGCAGGCTGGAACGTCCTGCCCTATATCTGGAGCAACGGCGGCAACATCACGGACGACGCCTGCACCACGGCCACGGGCTATGTCAACAGCTCCGAGACAGCCGCAGCCGTGCAGAAGCTGGTCGACCTGTATGCGAACGGCGAATTCACCGGCTTTAACAGCGGCGATATCCCCATGACCGACGGCTTTGGCACCGGCCGGTACATGATGCTGCTCGAAGGTCCGTGGAAGACCGCGGAGCTGGCCGGCGCATATCCCGACTTCAACTACGGCACGAGTGAGGTTCCCGCTGGTTCCGCCGGTTCGATCTCCGTGCTGGGCGGTGAAGACATCGCCATGTTCAACACCGCCAACAAAGAAGGCGCGTGGAAGTTCATGAAGTTCATGACCAGCGAATACGCGCAGGAGGAGATGGCCAAGTGCGGCCAGATCCCCGTCAACATGACGGCGCTGGACAGCCAGACCGTAAAGGATGCATCGTTTGCACCGTTCCTGGAGGCCATCACGACGGCAAAGGCCCGTCCGACCGTTGCTTCGTGGTCCGAGATCGACAACGCGCTGACCGTCGCCATGACCGACATGATCGTCAACGGCGCAGACGTGCAGCAGACGCTCGACCAGCTGGCTGTGACGATCGACGGATTGCTTGCCGAATAAACACAGTATATCAGACAGACGAACCAAACGCAACTTTTTTCAAAGCAGGCTTCGGCCTGCTTTGAAAATCTGAAAAGGGATCTGCTCTATGGAACTGAAATCAAAACGCGACCGTCTTCAGGTCGGCCTTCTGCTGCTTCCGGGGCTTCTGGTCTTCGCATTGTTCACGATCTACCCCATCGTCAAGCTCCTGTACATGAGCTTTCTGCAATGGGATCTCGGCTCAATGCTGCACCAGAAGTTTATCGGGCTGCAAAACTATATCGACGTGCTCTCCGACGAGACGTTCCGGATCGCATTTGCAAATACGCTGCTCTACACGCTCGCGACTGTGCCGGGGCAGATGATCCTGGGTCTCTTGGCCGCAGTGCTCATCAATGCCATCCCGCGCTTCCGCGTCACGTTCCGCGTGATCTATTACATTCCGGTCATTACCTCGTGGGTCATCGTCTCGCTCATCTTCCGGTACATTTTCAACACCGAGGGGATGCTCAACTATGTGCTCACGAACGTGCTGCACCTGACGGCGTCCAACATTCGCTGGCTCGACAGCCGCTGGGGTGGTCTGACGGTAGCGATGATGCTCGGCATCTGGAAGGGCGTCGGGTGGAATCTGGTCGTATTTCTGGCCGCGCTGCAAAGCGTTCCGCAGGAGCTGTATGAATCGGCGGGGATCGACGGCTGCGGCGCGTTCCAGAAGTTCTTCTATGTGACGCTGCCCAGCATCAAGCCCACGATCCTCTTCGCGCTCGTCATGCTGACCATCGGCGGCTTCAACGTCTTTACGTCCATCAAGATGATCACCGGCGGCAAGCCGATGCACCAGACGGAGACGGTTCTCACGTGGATGTATTACAAGGCGTTCAACACCGGCTCGTTCGGCTACGCGGCCGCGCTGTCGTTCGTCGTCGCCGTGACGCTCATCTTCCTCGCCGTTCTGCAGTTCAGGGCCATGAAGCAGAAGGACGCGGCCAATTCGTAGGAGGGACTGCCATGCATATACTCAAAAAACGGGAGCTCCCGTCCAACATTCTGCGGTATGTGCTCCTGCTGCTCGGCGGCGCGGTGTCGGTCATGCCGATGATCTATATGATCAGCACGTCCTTAAAGCCAAACGGCGCGCTCTATGAGTTCCCGCCGAAGTTCTTCCCCGCGCTGGACACGATCACAATTGAAAACTTCGTGTACATCTTCAGCCAGGAAAAGTTCTATATCAATTTCCTCAACAGCGTGATCGTCGCCGTGCTGACTGTCGTGATTGCGGCTTTCGTCTCGTCGGCGCTGGCATTCTGCCTCGCGCGCTTCCGCTTCCCGGGCAGAAAGGCGCTCTTCGCGCTCGTCATCGGCACGATGATCATCCCCGGCACGACGCTCATCATCACGCAGTATCAGCTCGCCTCGTTCTTCAAGCTCACGAACAAGCTGCTGGGGCTGGTGCCGTTCTATGTGGCGTGGGTCATTCCGTTTTCTACGTTCATGATTAAAGGCTACATCGAGAGCATCCCGCGGGAGTTTGACGAAGCCGTCTACATGGACGGCGGCAGCGTATTCACTGTGTTTTTCAAGGTCATCTGCCCACTGGCCAGCCCGGCCATCGCGTCCGTCAGCATTTTTAACTTCCTGACGGCGTGGGAGGAGTTCCCGTGGACGCTGACCGTCCTGAACGACACGCAGAAGCGCACGCTGCCAATCGCCATCTCAGGCTTTTTCGGCCAGCACCAGTTTACGCAGTGGGGCTACGTCTTCGCCATGTCCGTGGCGAGTCTGCTGCCCGTGCTCATCATCTTCATCTGCTGCCAGAAATATTTCGTTTCCGGTTTGCAGACCGGCGGTATCAAAGGATAACAAATTCCATTCAGATCACGTAAAGAGGCATTTTCTTGTTAACGACAAAGAAAACGTTCCAAACGAAGTTCCTCTCCACACTTCTGATTCTTGCACTTGTTTCAACTATGATCCTCGCGCCGACAGCCCTGGCTGCTGGCTTTGGAGGTTCTTCAATCACAACCGCCGTTGCCGATTCCGGTGCGAGAAACTTCACACCGACTGAAGCGGCAAACGATACCGAAATTCAGGCGATGACGGACAACAGTTCCGTCCTGAATGAAAGCGACATTATCTACATGATTCTAACGGACCGTTTCTATGATGCAGACCCGACAAATAACGGTACGCTGAATCAGGAGTATCGCCCCGGACAGCTCAAATACACACAGGGCGGTGACTGGAAGGGTACCTGAGAACGTACGACGGTATTTGAACAGTTACACGAGAGGGGCAGCGTTGCTGCCCCTCCATGCGAAAAACTGTCACAAGGAGATAAACATGAACAGATTGCGTACGCTTGTAGGCATACTTTTAGTAATCTTGGGACTGACTGGCCTGCTGGGCTGCAACCGAGAATCTCAAAAAGATACCATCGGATCTCTGCCGGATTTGCCGGAAGTATCGTCCGGTTTTACATATCAAGCTGCCTATACAGACATTGCCGCTGAACTATTATTTGCAGACGGCGAAAGCCTTCTTGCAGAGAAGAACGGGCAGCGGGAAATCTATGAAAACGGAAAAAACACAGAGGTTGTAGGCGATGATATAATTGCTTTTACGCTTTGGCAAGGGAATCGCTATTACCTGCATGAACAGAACAACTCTGTTTTTTGGGAAACTCCGTCCGGAACAAAAATCTCTTTAGCGGAAGATACGCGCGGGTATGATCCGAATCATATTCGTGCGCAGCTTGTTTTCAGCGAGAAAGAGCAATATCTGCGATATGGGTATCAATTGTATGTTTTAAATGAAGATACGGCAGCGCTGGTGGGGAGCGATATTCGCTGGGTAGGTATAGGGATCGTCAATGATACAGTATATGCTATAGGCCATGCGGCAGATAAAAAGCAGACGGAGGGCAGCGGATACACGGCACTATATCAAATAGATAACGGACAAGCGACCCCTATCGCAGCCCTTACACACGGCGCATCTATTGTCTGCGGCGGCGAAGAGGGCTTATACATTCTTGTAAACGACATGATATATCAGTACCAAAACGGTCAGCTGATGAGCCTGACGCAACTTCTTCCGCTTGGGATTGTCTCAAATGAAATAACAGGAATGACTGCGGCAGCTGATGGATTACATCTGCTCACAGAGGACGGTTTTTACACGCTGTCGAAATGCGAAGACACAGAAATGGTGTCCTCAGAAGAAACGACGGCAGATACTATACTGCGTGTTGGCTATTGTAATGACGAAGTCGGGAATATTCAGGCGGCTCTGGCTGCCTTCGCTGCGGAAAACCCACAAATTACATTAGAGGCAGAAACATATGCCTCGCATGATGAACTATTGATCAAAATCATTTCCGGGGACGTTCCAGACGTCCTGTGGTTTAACGGCGAACTGGCAACTCTTCAGATGCTTGCTGGTAAGGGGCTGCTGCGGGAGTTGAGCAGCATTGTGGCCGATTTGAACAAATCTGACGAGTATTATGAAAGTATTCTTGAATGTGGAACATTCGGCGACGAACTCTATGTCCTGTTTCCGGCATTCTCAGTTGAAATATTCTCCGCGCCAGAAACAATTCTTCCCGAAAGCCGTAAGATTGAAACTTGTCAACAATTCGACGAACTGTTTATTCCGTATTGTCCGAACGGATATGGTTGGACAACCCAGAATATTGTCTTGAATTGGTTCCTGAATGATAGCCTTTCGGAGTTTGTAGACTACGATACAAAGGAATCGAACTTCCAACAAAACAGTTTCTACGAAATGCTTGCGTTCTGCAAGAAGTTCCCTGTCGAATTTGAGGCAGCGACAGCCGACCAGCCCTTCCGAACGATTTCCTTAAGAAGTCCGGCGGATATTGTGAGCGAAGAAACTCATTACGCACTTTTTTCTTCTTTTGATGCGGGGGTTTCCTTTTCACCGCTTCCCTTCTCTTCTTATGCGGGTTTTGGCGTAAATGCAGACTCGTATCTTGCTGTGACAAGGGCCTGCCAGAACGACGAAGCGGTAAATGCTTTGCTGCGATTTATTTTCTGTACCGACACCCAGGTTGAAATCGCTCAGCAGGAGTTCGGGAAAATTGTTTTAAATAAGCAGGCAAATGAGAAACTCTGGTCAGATGCCGACGATAGTGAGGAATGGAAGCTTGCATGTGAAATGCTGCAGAGTATTTTGCAGCGTGTTGATCATCTGAATGGTTGCGTCGATTATTCCGTCATAGAGATTATCGCAGAAGAGAGCAACGCGTATTTTCAAGCGGATGCCTCTGTACAGGATGTTGCGTCCAGAATAGATCAACGTGTAACCTTGTATTTGATGGAACAAGAGTAATCTCAATGAATTATTCTTATGCACAGACTTTGTGCTATTTGGAATATTTCAAAAAAATCGTTGCAATATTCGTAATTATATTCTCTATATTCTTCCCCTTCTTGCTGACTGCATCAGGGATCATGTATCGAACGACTACACTTCACTGTTCCAGCAATTTGGAAACGATCTTCGTTTTTACGGAACACTCAAAACAGATGAAGACTCAAGACCCGACAAGCCGCTCGCTGAATGTAATCTGCATGCCATTGCTGAACGAATTAATAGAATGATTAAGCATATCCGTGCAGGAGCGTACACTGACAAGCGAACAGCTGTCGTGATCGACTCAATGAAAAACAAATACGAAAGCAACTATTTGCGTGACCGCTATTCTGCGTACTATCTGTTTGCTGTGTCGAGAGACGAAACAATCCGCATCCACCATTTGCTGCAGGATCAGAAAAAAGGACTCTCGCAAGATGAAATTGAAAAAATCGACTTGAACGAGCGTCCAGATGCAGTGGCAGGCCGATTTGTTCGTTTTGTTGATATTCTGAAGAACATAGTTTAGATTTCTTTCAGTTACATGAAATCTCATCGCCCCACAATCTTTCCGAAAATCTGCTTCTTCCCCTCGTCATACCGCTGGATCACAACCATGACGGTATCGCCGGTTTTGAAATCGGAGTCCTCGTAGTGGAACGAGTACCGGCACATGACGACAGCGCCGTCGGAGAGGTTGCAGAACACGCCGCCTGCGTATTTGCCCGCGATGGTTGCCCTGCGGCGGCAGCCGACGGGGTGACGAAGGCTGGCTTCGTCGAAGGGATTCGGAACCGTCTCCTTGACGGAGATCTCCAAGGTACCGGTTTTGCGGTCAAACTGCTTGACCACGCAGGTCAGCTCGTCGCCCGGATGATACTGTTCCCGCAGGTCGGGAATAGCCGCATAGCTCATATCGCGCTGCGAAAGGTTCACGTCGTAGCCATAGCATTCGACCAGACACCGGCGTGGGCCGACAGCCAGCACATGGCACGGCACACGGCTGCCCGGCTGGTGGAGCGGCTGCGTGGAGAAGAAATAGCGCCGGGACGTCAGCGCCAGACGGCGGGATCCAATGGCGAAGCCCGCTTCACGATCCACATGCGTAATGACAAAATCGATCTGAGCGCCCGGCATGTTCCGCAGAACGAACGCCGGGCGTTCGTCGCTTTCCGCCCACATTTCTGTTTCGGGGATCAGGATACGCGCGCGGAACGGCACAATGACCGCACAGTACATCCGCTTGGTCTCGACCTGTCCGGTCTGTGCGCTGCGGACGGTCATGGAGTGCGGATCGACGCCGATGATCGTGCCGCGCATGACGCTTCGGCTGCGGAAGGAGGCGTAGATCGTGTTCCACTCCTGCCGCTGCTCCGGCGAGAGATCCTGGTCGAGCGCACGGAAGTCCAGATCGTAGAAGGATTTCTTCTCCGGTTCGGAAGATTCAGATTTTTCTGCCGCTGCGGGCACGTCGTCCTCTCCATAGGGTTGTACAGGTTCTGTGATTGCAGGTTCTTCGACCTGCGGTTCCAATACTGGCTGTTCTGCGGTGACCGTTTCTTCGACTTGGGCGATTTCTGGCTGTACGGTTTCTTCCTGCAGCACTTCGGGTTCGGCTTTCTTTCTGGGCATATGTAGTTCCTCCTGTAAGTATTATTTTCTGGCAAAGAAGCGGTGCGTGCCGTTTTCTTGCCGGATGGCAAAAATGACGGGTCTGGTGTATGAAAACGCCTCTGGCTTGATGCTATCAGGCAGCAGAGCAATGATCTTTTTGTCCTGCTGGATCTCATGCTCCGGCGGCGGATCGCTGCCGGACACGATGACGAATTGCTTGAAGCTGGGTTCTCCAAGCGAGAAACGGAGTAGAGTACGTTTATCCACGGCATAGAAATCCTCCGGCTGCGCCGCAGACAGTTCCAGCATCACGTCAACGGCTTCTATTCGCTGTGGAAGTGCCTTTTCGCCGTAATGACTGACGATACTGTCGGAAATTTGCAGCAGTCTGCCCATCTGCATCTGGCGCGTACAGGCATTGGTCACGCGCACAGCATCTTCACGTGAAGAAAAGGCAAACGTCTTTTGCAGCAGCGCGGCAAGCTACCGCTGCTCCGCGCAGCCGAGCTTTTCCAAGACCGCCAGCAGATATTTTTGCTGTTTCGTCAGCAGCATCAGTCTCGCCCCTTTCCCGGCGGCGAACGCAGCGAATTGAGGTACGGATCGACCAGCAGGTCACTTTCCGTTTCCGTGATGCAGTTGTAGATGGTTGACATAACGTATTTCGTAGAATCCCTGACCGGCATATTCCGGTTCGCGTGCAGCTTGATCTCCGCTTCCTGCAAAACGAAATAGTTCAGCCGGTGCAGCCGTGACCGCACCCTGCTTCGCGGCAGAACAGCCTGCCCGATGCGCAGGTTGTCCGAGTAGAAAAGCCGCTCAATGGCGTTCTCAAAAACACGCGCCACCTCCGGCTCGAAATACGAAAGCTCACAAGCATCCAGAATGCCCGTGAGCTCTTTTTCGTCGTCCGTCGCCCCGTCCTCCGAAGCTACGGATGGACTGACATCTGAGAAAGCTATATCAGGTTGACTAAAATCAGTATTACTTGCGCCCGGATTTTGCGGTTCTGGAACATCAGAATCTGCGGTTCTAAAAGCAGGGATTCCGGGGTTCTGGAGCCGCGTATCCTGCGGTTCTTCCGCATCAAGAAACGCAGAATCCGCGGTTCTGGAACCGCAGGATTCATACTCCCTTGATGAAAACGGTGCGCATTCGTAGCTGGAATCATCGATGGGCGTGACGCTGGCCAGATAGATCTGATTGGCATCGCCGCGGCCGCAGCGCTTTTCCCATATCAGCTGAAGCTCCGCCAGCTTGCGGAATGCTGCCGTGACGCGCTGCTCACAGATGCGAAGCTCCTTCGCCAGCGCCTTGCGGGGAAAGATCACGAACACCTCACCGGCATCATTCACCCAGCCATTGCGCCGCGAGAGCTGAAAGCGGTTGAGAAGAAATGTATACGTCACTTTCGCGTCCAGACTCATATCCGCATAATGCGGGTCGGAGAATAACCATCGCGGCATCTGCATGTGCCAGACATTCTGTACGTCCGTCTGCCGCATAAGCCGGAAATTTGGATGCTCGGTCAGCTTGGCTGCTTTCATGGGGATTCCTCCTGTTTCTATAAGTGAATAAGAAAAGGTGCAAATAGCTCAGGAAATATTTGACGATATGGTGCAAAAAACTATAAATAAAACTTGAAAATAGGTGCAGGTTATATTATGATGAGTTCAAAAGCGTATGGAGGGATGAATCGTGGAACGAACCGCATTACAGAAGTTGGCGGATTGGGACAGTAATAAACGGAAAAAGCCATTGATCGTATGGGGTGCACGTCAGGTCGGAAAAACTTATTTGATACTGGAGCTTTTCGCGAAAAAATATTATCCAAACAGATACGTTTACGTAGACTGTAAAAAAGAGGATGAAATCCGCGATTTTTGCTCAGGTACTGCAAACGCTGAAAAAATAATTGAATATATTTCCTTGCGAAAAGGGCAGCAACTCAACGAGCAGACGCTTCTGATTTTTGACGAGGTACAGGAATGCCCCAATATTCTTTCTTCCCTAAAATACTTCTGTCAGGATTATCGGGAGATTCCCGTTATTGCAACCGGCTCAATGGTGAGAATAAAGCTTCAGCGGGAAACCCATAAAAGAGGTGCAAGGGATAACGACAAATTCCTTTTCCCTGTCGGAAAGATCAATCAAATGACAGTTTACCCGATGACCTTTGATGAGTTTCTGATGAACAGCAATCAAATGCTTTTTGATGCCGTCCGGAACGCTTATGAACGCAGACAACCGCTGGAACGACAGATCCATGAATTGGCCATGGAGCACGTGTATAAATATCTGCTTATGGGCGGTATGCCTGAAGCGGTAGAGGCTTACATTGACGGCGGAAGCTTACTTGAATCGAGAGAGATTCTGAAGGTGCTGTATGATAACTACCTTGCGGATATGGAACTGTATCAGGCGAGTCAGGAATCTGTCCTTCGTTCTCGTGCGCTGTTTCAGAACATTTACCGGGAATTGAACAGAGAATCCAAGAACTTTTCCCCGGGGCTTATTGAGGAAAAAAGCAAGACAAGGGACTATGCTACATCGATTCAATGGCTTACCATGGCTCATGTTGTAAACCAGTCCTTCCAACTCAAGGAGCACGTCACGATGCCGCTTATGCCAGACAGCGACAGCAGCTTCCGCTTGTTCCTGGGCGATATCGGTATGTTCTCGTACCAAAGCGGGATAAACGCGGCATCCTTTGTATCAAGTGAGCGTGAAAATACGTTGTCAGGCATCTTCTTTGAGAACTTTGTCGCAAACGAGCTGATAGCAAAAGAACACAAACTTTTCTATTGGCGGGGAAAATCGTCAGCGGAATTAGAGTTTATTGTCGAGTCTGATAATCGTCTCTACCCGATTGATGTAAAGAAAGGCAGAGGAACATTAAACTCACTTGAAAAGTTTTCAAACCATAACAAATTTGAATATGCAATCAAGGTCTCAAAGAATAATTATGGCTACGACCGGGAGCAAAAGCTGCTTACAATACCGCTTTACTTTATTCCTTTTGTGGCCAAGGATCTTGCCGATGGAAAAATGAGGGTTTGAGATCATTGCCGTTTGCAATTATGAATCCAAAATGGAATCCACCGTGCACTCCACCATTCCAATCTCATCATCCTCAGCCAGATCGTAGGCGGGCGGCTGCCCGCTGCGGTCTGGCTGTTTTTCGTTGTTGGGTGGTTTGGGGATGTTTGACGGTTCTTTCTGAACAGATGCTTTCTTTTGCGGTGCTGCTTCGGCTTCTTTTCTTCGCCATTCCGGGATGTAATCAATGACGCGGCAGGTGGTGAGGCCGGCGTAGTCCGGCAGCTCTTCCGGCGTCATTTTGTAGAGGAGCGCGGGCTTGTGCCCCTTGAACAGCGCAAGACACTTCCGGTTCTCCAAGCGGAGGACTTCATCCGGGTTCATCAGGTCGCGCTGCGTGTTGCTTCGTGTCTGCGAGTATGGACGCGTGGACGAATACACCGGCGAAAACAGCGGCATCATCGGCATCTGGTTATTGAGAACGGAGATCGTCACCTTGCCGCATTTTTCCGAAATGTACTTTGCCGACGTCAGATCGTTGCAGCCCATGTAGAGCGTCTGGTCGAACGTCGCCAGCTGATTCTCCCACTCCTTGCCCGGATACTTTTCCTGCCACTGAGAAAGACTCTGCACGACGATCTGCGCGGACATATTAAAGCCGCGGATGCTGTTCAGGCTGTCCGCTACGCCGTCCAGATAGCCGACGTTGCAGTATTCGTCCAGACAGAAATTTGTCAGCACCGGCAGCCGTCCGCCCTCGCATTGCAGGCGCGCGAAGTTTGAAAGCTGCGGCAGAGCCAGCGAGAAAAACAGCGAGGATAAAAAGCGGTACGCGCTGTCCTGCGCGGAGATGATGACGAAATATACACACGGCCGCTTGCCGGGGAGCAGAAGGTCTACATCATGGTTGCGCGTGATCTTATCTACCAGCCGGCTTTGGAAGACCGCTAAACGGTTGCCGAGGCCAATGACGATGTTGCCCCAGAGGTTTTCTTTGGCTTTCAGAAACAAACCGTGCGGATACTTGGCCGGGTGCTCTGGCGGGAGGGCTTCGAGCTTACGGTTGATCTCCTCAATGCTCTCCGTTGCAATCATGCGGTACACATCGCCGAGCCCACGCTGCTCAATGGGGAGAAGATTTCCGTTGGCATCGCGCAGATTGACAACATAGTGAATGAGTGCCATGAGTAAATTCAGCTCCGCCCGGCTCCAGAAGTCGTTGGCTTCTTTCGGTCCTGACGTGTTCTGCACGATCGTGTTGGCCACCGTCTGCACGAGCTGCGGCTGGGTGTCCAGTCCATACAGACAGTTCCAGCCGTCCGAGTGTTCCATGTCCAAGAAGTTCACAGCTTTCACATAAAAGCCGTGCTGTCTAAAATACGGGGAGAGCCGTTCAAACAGCTCGCCCTTCGCATCCGTAATGAACGCGGACTCGCCGCGCTTGGCGCAGCCCATGAGGAACGGGATGATGAACCCGCGGGACTTGCCGCTGCCCGGTGCGCCGATGCAGAGCAGATTGTTGTTGTCTCCGGCAACCATCCGATGCGCGGCATAGAGCGCGTAAGCATCCGGATCATCCGGATGCTTTTTGACTTTGCCGAGGATCATGCCCTCCGTCTTGCCTGCGGGCGAGAGTTCCAGAAACTCGCGCATTTCTTTCTCGGTCAAGAAACCGGACGTGCCATGCGTACCGTCCGGGAGAATGTCAAATCCGCGCGGGTCGTGCGTGTATTTGTAACCGGAGAACCAGATGTATCCCTTTTTCGTAATGAGGCAGATAATCAGCACGATCACCAGCGTCGTTACGATCCCAAAGCCAGTGAACACTGCGCCCCAGTTTTTGAACGGGTTCAGCACCCAAATACTTTTGATCTCATCCTTGCCGGTGTGAAAGGTCGATGCAATTCCGAGCCGCAGAGAATTGAGAAACATCCCATAAAAATACCAGCCGACGATCACGGCTGGCACGCGCATAGGCAGCTTGGCTTTGTTTCGGGCAAGCCAGCTTTTGAATCTTGCTTCCGATTTGTCCTCCAGCTTTTCAAGGAGCTTTGAGAGGCGGAACATCCAGAACACCTCCTTCCGATGTGTAAAATGGCAGGTCAGGCGGCGTGTATGGCGTGGTGCTTCCAAGCAGTTCCCGCAGCGCCGATTCCGTGATGGTAAAGACACGCGCCTTTCCGGTCTCGCGGTAGCGGCGGTTCAGAACGGGTTCCACCTGTTCCGGCAGCGCGGCCAGCGCAATTTGGGAAAGACCGTCCGAACGGGCTGTTTCTACCGCTGCGTCAATGCGCCGCAGGTTCATATCCGCTGCCATGACGAATGGCACACCTTGATACAGCGCGTCATACATCGCTCGATTCGCAGGCGGCGGAACGTAGTGCGTCTTCAGGATGATTTTGGCCAGAAGTTCGCGGTAATTGGGTGCGCCCATGATGCGGAGCTGCAAACAGCCTGTGCCATTGCACGGCAGCAGAAACAGCGGCAGCTTCAGGCAATCGTACGCGCCGCTGCCGCTTTCAGCTCCTGCTCATAGGAGATGACGCGGCTGCGGCTTTCTTTTTCCTTCATACGGCTGATCTGCTCGGCAAGGCGCTCGCCGTCGCACTCGACGAAGCGTGCCTTTTCCCGGATGTCCGTCAGCACCAGCTCCTCCAGCACATTCTCATAGATGGAGTGGATGGTGCAGGCGCTTTTGCCGCTTCTGGCATAGTTGCCGCAGATAAAGGAGCTGTACCGCCCCGGCGTTCCGTCCTTATAGGTGAAGCGCTCGATGTGGTTGCGCATCTTGAAGCCACAGTCTGCACAGTAGACAAGGCCGGTGAAGATGCTGCGGATGCCGTCCGTGGGCGGCGTCTTGCGCACCTTCTTTTTGTCGATGCTGACCACGGTATCCCAGACCTCGCGGGAGATGATGGGTTCGTGGGTTCCCTCCACCCGTATCCATTCCTCCTCCGGCTTGTTGATGAGCTTTCTGGACTTATAGGACAGAGTGCCGGTTTTGCCCTGCACCATGTTCCCGATATAGACCTCGCTGCGGATGAGGGCTTTTACGGTGGTTTCCGCCCACTTGTGGTTGACGTTGCGCGGGTCGCTGCGCCCCTTGCGCTGATAGTAGAGCGCACCGGGCGGCAGAACGCCCTCCTCGTTGAGCGTGACGGCGATGGCACGGAAGCCCATGCCGGAGGCGCGCATGGCGAAGATGCGGCGCACAGTAGGGGCGGTTTCCTCGTCGATGACAAGGTGGTGCTTATCCTCCGGGTCGCGCTTGTAGCCGTAGGCGGGGTAGGTTCCCATGAACTTGCCGCTTTCCGCGCAGGCCCGCTTGACCGCCTTGACCTTCTTGGAGGTGTCCCGGCTGTAAAACTCGTTAAATAAGTTCAAAAAGCACATGACGTCGGTGCTGCCGTTGTCACTCATGGTGTCGATGCCGTTGTTCAGCGCGATAAAACGGCAGCCCAGCGAGGGAAACAGGTAGTCCGTGTACTGTCCGAACTCGATGTAGTTACGCCCAAAGCGTGATAGGTCTTTTACCAGAATGAGGTTGATTTTCTTGGCTTTTGCATCTTCGATGAGGCGTTTGACGCCGGGCCGGTCGAAATTCGTACCTGAGTACCCGTCGTCACAGTACACCGCAATCTCGTTCCAGCCCCGCTGACGCACATAGCTTTGCAGCAGGAGCTTCTGATTTTCAATGGATACGGACTCCCCGTCGCGCTCATCGTCGTTGCTGAGCCTGCAATAGATGCCTACGTTGTATGTCTTTTCGATCATCTGTATTTTACCTCCCGATTCTCTGCGATTCATACATCCGTGCGGCGTGATGGCTCTCGCAGGTTTTCCCTGCAAGAATATGATACCGGGGATACCATCTTCGCGCAAGGATGCCGCCGCAGGGAGGCTGATTGTCTGTCAGGATGCGTGACAGGGCTGTGCGGCCGCGGGAGCGTCCAGCTCTGTCATGGCGCGGCGCACCGCAAGCTGCTCCAGCGTCCTGCCAAGGTCCTTTTCGCCGGAAAACACGCTTGTCACGCGATAGAGGGTCTTGCCGATCCTGACCTCCTTATAAGAGGCGACCGGCTCTTTGGGGATGGCTTGCTTCTGCATAAACGCACCTCCGATTTATCAATTTAGTCCCGCTGCCACGATATGACAGCGGGGCTTGTTCGTATTCGTTCCGGCAGAGTAGCCGCGCCGGGAGGATTGCCGTCATGCTGCATGATACTGCACCGGCGCGGCTGTCTGCGTATGTTGTGTCATGTAGTTTTGTTCCACCGTATTTGTCACAGCCCCCGGCGCGAGGCGTATATCGCCTCTGGGACCGGTATCAGCCGCCTTTGGCAAGGCTGTCCCATTCCCGCCAGCGCCGTGGCTTGTAAGGCTCACGAACGCCGCAGGAATCCCCCTCAAGTCAGTGGGAGGCCGTAGCTGGGGTTGCGTATCGCCCGCGCTGTCATCGCGCCCGATGCTGCCATGCATCGGGTCAAAGGCCGCGTATATCGCTCGGACAGCCGCCCGTCCCGAAGGGCGGGAGGTCTGTCGTCATGGCGGCGCGCCTTTTGTCGCTTGGCTTTTCAGCCGCGCGGGGTCTGTGCTGATACCGGTGTCTATGCGGTTGTCAAGGAGCAGAGGCGAGAAAGAAGAATATCCCTCTCATATACCTCAAGAAAAAACGGGCAAAAGTTCGGGGTGTTAGCGAAACTTTTTGAGAAAATTCCTGAGATTTTTCCGTCCGCGTGAAATCGCTTCCGAAACTGTGCTTTTAACAACACCTTCGCTGGCCGCAATTTCAAGCTGGGATCGTCCTTCAACGAAATGAGCAAGAACACGCCGCCGCTGTGCGGGTGTGAGCTGTGCCAGCGCTTCTTTCAGCAGCCTCTCCAGTTCCATGCGCTCCAGCATCTCGTCCGGCTGTTCCGGCAGATTCAGCGCTTCCGCCTCGATGCCGTCGCCGGCGTCCAGCGAGTAGAACGCCTTGTTGTCGCGGATGTACTGCGCGTAGTTGATCTGAAGCCGCTTATCTTCTTCGAGAAACGCAGCTACTTCATCGGAAACCTCGATAAAGGCATCCTCGGTGTACCACGGGTAAAGCTCCCGCAGGTTGATCGTTGTCATGTTGTATTCCTCCGTTTGGATTTTTTTGTTTGATGTCGCGTGAAAATCCAAACAGAGGGCGGCGGGGAGCGGCAGCCCACGGCGAAGAAGTGCCGTGGATGACAAAAGCACCTATAAAGGCTTCAAAGCCTTCATAGGTGCTCAATAGGCGCAATGAAACAGCAGAAAGGGCAGGCGGGTGCAGAAAACTGCTTTCATGCCGTATTAGTCCGGTTATGCGATTTGTGCGGCGGCAAGCCGCATCAGCGACACCTCCCGTACTCTTTTGTCATAGACTGATTTCCTTTCTGCTCAAATCGGATAGAAATGGCGAAAGGCGGTTGTTCAAAAGAGCAACCGCCTTTCCTGACGAATGAAACCGAAAAGGGGCGCGGGGCTATTTGCCCGCGCCCCTAAAGGTGAGCCTGTTTACTTTTCGATGATTTGCAGCGCTTCTTCCTCACGCCACCGCCTGATCTGCCATGTGGTCAGCGCAAGGCATCCGGCAAGAGATATACAGAGGGAGAACCCCCACAAGCCTAACACGCTGCTGTCGCCGGTCTTTGGGATTTGCAGCCGCTTCGGGTCGATCCAGCCCATCAGGCCGCCGGGAGCCTTGCCCTGCACCAGCTCATACTTCTCAATGAAGCGGTGGAGCATGGCGGCGATCTCAGCGCGGGTCGCCGTGCCCTGCGAGTCAAGCAGATTGCCGGATTTTCCCTTCATAAGACCGCTGCCGACCGCCCATTGCATGGCCGATGGTGATGATCCGATTCATATCGTGCTCCTTTCCGACAAAAGCCTTTTAAGTGGGGCAATAATGACAGTACATAAGTGTGAGATGAAATATTATGAAACAATGGGTGAATGCCTGCATTCGCGAGTTTTAATCCCTTTATTAAATTATATCATGGAATGCGTGTTGATGACAACTGAGATTGCGGAGCATATCAGTAGCATGCACAGCCTGCCCAAGGTGCTTTTTGTTGATGTGAGGTCACACTTCGTCCTTTCTCCTCTGCTCCAAAAGCCAGGCTGTCATGTCCCGCAAAGTCTCCTCCATCGGGCGCGGCTGATATGCAAAGCGTTCCGACGCAACAGCATGGCTGAAGCGACCGTTTGAGGCAAGAACGGAAACGGAATATGGGGTGTAAAACAACGGCTTTCGATCCTTCAGACTCCGGCGTTCGTAGTACGGGGCGGCCAGCTTTGCAAGACCCAGAGGCAGGCAGATGGGTCGATACTTCAGCTTTGCAGTCTTTCCCACGAGCTGAAGCATCTTGCGGATGGTGACATAGTGGCCGGACAAAATGTAGCCTTTACCGAGCTCTCCGCTTTCGGAACAGGCGAGAAGGCCATTTGCCACATCCCGCACATCCACAAAGTCATATCCGCCGCGAACGGCTAAAGGCAGCTTCCCGGCAAGAAAGGATTTTGCCATTGAGGTGAAGCTCCCACCCTGTAAGTCGCCCGGCCCGATGATGCCGGAGGGGAAAACAATGCTGGCATTCAACCCGCGTTCCGCTGCAGCGAAGACCAACTCTGTTGCAGTTGCCTTGCTCTTGGCGTAATCTCCGTCCACAAGCCCCGGAGAGAATTCGCAATCCTCCGTAATGATGCAGCCCTTCGGCTTTTCCGGTATGGCATGGACGGAACTGACATAGACCATTTTGCCCACATCATGCTCCATACATTGCCGGAGAACTCTCCATGTCCCCCCTACATTGACCTGATAGAGCCTCGAACCGGGTCTGGACGCGACGGAGACGATACCAGCACAGTGAATCACACAGGTACGGCCGTCGGCATCCGCGAAGAAGTCTGTCAGCGAGTTTTCCGCACACACATCACCGATGACGGTGTGGACCTCCTTCGGGAGCAAATTGATATAGGGGTCATCATGCAGCACAAGCGCATGCACCTGCGCCTTGCGGCGTACTAGCTCCTCCGCAACAGCCCTTCCGAGGAAGCCGGTAGCGCCTGTAACAAGGTATTTATCATACATTCAAAAAGCCTCCTCTCTCAAATAAGCATACAAGTGTTGATTATCTTTCACAAGTACAGTATACTTGAGGGGAAAGACAGAAACAATCAGCACTTGCCATGCGGCCGAAAGAAAAGCAACACTGTCTGTTGAAGTGTTGATAATCTTTGTAAACTTTTTTGGAGGGGCTCTATATGGAGAAGATGGATGCAAGGAAACGCTATACGCAAATGGTGCTCAAGCAGTCTTTTCTGAAGCTGCTGAAGGAAAAACCTGTAAACAGAATTACGGTGAAAGAGGTTTGTGCGCTGGCGCAGCTTAACCGTGCCACCTTCTATGCCCATTACAGCGATTGCTTTGCCCTGATGGAGAGCATTGAGAATGAACTCATCGACGCATTTGAGAAATCCCTTCGCTATGTCAATTCGTTTGATGTGACGGCGCTGATCGAAGCCATCTACGATATGGTCGATCAGAATCAAACGGCGTGCCGCATCCTGATTTTGGGGAATACAAACTCAACGGTCCTCATGCGGATGATTGCCCTGGCCAAGGAGGACAGCATTGCCTACTGGCGGAAAGAGCTGCCCAATGCCAGCGAAACAGATCTTGAGATGATGTATACCCATCTGTCAAATGGTTTGATGCATGTCGTTGTGGAGGGCTATGACAAGTACAGCAAGGATGAGATAATCCGCTTTGTCAGCCGCGTGGTGAAAGCCAGTCTTTCACTGTTCCGATCGCCCCAAAGACCTCTTGCTTAACATAGACCTTATGCTTGAATGGTATAATAAGCTTTGCAAAATGGTCGATGGTCAAAGGAAAGGATGGAGCAGATTATGAAATCATTTCGGCAGACAATGCTGGCTATATGTGTTATTCTTATCGCTTCCGCATTCGCGGGCTGCGGCGCGGACACTGATTTGCCGGATAAGCGTCCGGCATTGGGAAAAATCGAGTACACGAACCTGAA
>ERZ779885.1557-NODE-1557-length-22952-cov-9.840023_pt1 | contig 22952 bp, 18 predicted proteins | sample MGYA00511554_ERZ779885 | MGnify/ENA primary metagenome ERZ779885 (study PRJEB29588, sample SAMEA2160998) | human gut metagenome | biome: human gut; feature: human-associated habitat; material: faeces | place: Denmark | collected 2008/2010 ... | reverse complement strand
GGCTGCTGGGCCGGGAGAACACCGACGTGGACATCGAGGTCCACGGCGTCACCCCCCGGCAGCTGGCGGAGATATTGGACGGTATGGGGGGCCGCCTGGAGATGGGGGCCAGCTTCGGCATTTACGGCCTGAAGGGCTATGGCCTGGACATTGCCATGCCCCGGCGGGAGCGGGCCACAGGCCGGGGCCACCGGGATTTCCAGGTCAGCGTGGACCCGTTTCTGGGCACGGAGCAGGCCGCCCGGCGGCGGGATTTCACCGTGAACGCTCTGATGGAAAACGTGCTGACGGGGCAGGTACTGGACCACTTCCACGGACTGGACGATCTGCGCCGGGGTATTCTGCGCCATGTGGACAGCCGGACGTTTCCGGAGGACCCGCTGCGGGTGCTGCGGGGAGCCCAGTTCGCGGCCCGGTTCCGGTTCGCCGTGGCCCCGGAAACCGTGGCTCTGTGCCGGGATATCGACCTGGCCGCCCTGCCGCCGGAGCGGGTGGAGGGGGAGCTGTGCAAGGCGCTTTTGCAGGCAGATCGCCCCTCGCTGTTTTTTGAGACGCTGCGGGACATGGGACAGCTGTCCCCTTGGTTTCCGGAGGTGGAGGCCCTGATCGGCGTTCCTCAGGAGCCGGGCTTTCATCAGGAGGGCGACGTGTGGAACCACACCATGCTGGTGCTGGACCAGGCGGCTGCCCTGCGGAGCCGGGCACGGCGGCCCTTTGCCTTTATGCTGGCGGCCCTGACCCACGACCTGGGCAAGACCGTCACCACACAGCGGGTCCGGGGACGCATCCACGCCTACGCCCATGAGACGGCGGGAGTCCCCCTGGCGGAGGCTCTGCTGCGGCGGATCGTGGGAGAGAAGGCGGTGACGGCCTATGTATTGAACATGGTGGAGCTGCACATGAAGCCCAACGCCCTGGTGGGAGCCGATGCGTCGGTGAAGGCCAGCAACCGGATGTTTGACCGGTCCGTGGAGCCGGAGGATCTGATCCTGCTGGCTGCGGCGGACGGCCGGGGCACCCGGGGCCGCTGGCCCTGGGAGGATACGGAGCCGTGGCTGCGGCAGCGGCTGGCCCTGTATCGGGAGATCATGGCCCGGCCCCAGGTCACCGGGGCGGAGCTGATCGCCGCCGGATTGACGCCGGGCAGCCGGTTCCGGGAGCTGCTGGACTATGCCCACAAGCTGCACCTGGCGGGTATCCCCCACGACAGCGCCCTGAAGCAGACCCTGGCCTACGCCCGGAAGCGGAAATAACCGCACGGCATTTTTTTAGCTTGCAAACAGGATGCTCCTGTGGCATGATAGACGAGAAGCAGTGTATCATGCCACAGGAGGTATTTTTATGCATATCACCGTTATCGGATGCGGGCGCTGGGGCTCGCTGATCGCTTGGTATCTGGACCGCACCGGCCACCGGGTCACGCTGTACGGCCGCCCGGGCTCCCGGCACATGCAGCGGTTTCTTGCCACCCGGCAGAATGACCTGCTGACCCTGCCGGAGTCCATTGCCCTGTCCACGGACCTGGCCTGCGTCCGGCAGGCGGAGACGGTGGTGATCTCCATCGGCTCCCAGGGGCTCCAGGGCCTCATGGACCAGCTGAAGCCTCTGTCCCTCCGGGACAGGATCTTCGTTCTGTGCATGAAGGGCCTGGAGCAGGGCACGGGCCGCCGCCTGAGCCAGATCGCCGAGGAGAATCTGGACCCCTCCAACGCCGTGGCGGTGGGGCTGGGGCCCGGCCACGTCCAGGAGTTTTACCGGGGCATCCCCAACTGCATGGTCATCGACAGCCGCCGGGAGGACGTGAAGCGCCGCCTGGTGCAGTCGTTTTCCAGCGACCTGATCCGGTTTTACTATGGCGACGATCTCATCGGCAACGAGGTGGGAGCCGCCGCCAAGAACGTGGTGGGCATTGCCGCAGGCTTTCTGGACGGCAAGGGACTGTCCAGCCTGAAGGGGGCCCTGATGAGCCGGGGCACCCGGGAGGTGGCGCGGCTGATCCAAGCCATGGGCGGCAGCCAGCTGTCGGCCTATGGCCTGTGCCACCTGGGGGACTATGAGGCCACGGTGTTCTCCCGGTACAGCCACAACCGGCAGTTCGGCGAGTCCTTCATCCGGGGCGAGACGTATACGGACCTGGCGGAGGGATACTATACCGTGGAGGCGCTGGTGCTGCTGGGACAGCGGTACGGCGTGGAGCTGCCCATCTGCCAGGCGGTGCACCGCGTTCTCTATTGCGGCGCGGACCCCATGCAGGAGCTGCGGGCGCTGCTGGACCGGAATCTGACCCGGGAATTTGGGGAATGAAGCAAAGGGCCAAGGCCAACCGATCCCGGATGGGCCTTGACCCTTTGTTTTTTTGTTTTTATTTTATAATGACGCAGTGCGGGCTGCAAAATTTACCAAGGTCCGACAGCGCATATTCGCGGACGCAGCGGCACAAGCTATGGCTGCGATACCCGAACAGCGGTTTTCGCTGAAAACGCAAGAAAGGAGAACGCAATCATGTCTACCAAGAATACCAACAAGCTGAACGTGCCCCAGGCCCGTGCCGCCATGGATAAGTTCAAGATGGAGGCTGCCAGCGAGGTGGGCGTCAACCTGAAGGAAGGCTACAACGGCGACCTGACCTCCCGCGAGGCCGGTTCCGTGGGCGGCCAGATGGTCAAGAAGATGTGTACCATACGAACTGCGAACTATACCCGCGCGGATCGCACTGCGATCGGCCATGAGGTCGAGGTGCGGTACATAGCGACCATTACCATTTAGGGGGACATGGATATGAAAAAGCTGATTTCTTGTACGTTCAATATGGATAATGCCTGTGTGGAACTGAAATTCTCCGACGGCAGTATGATCGCAATTGATACCATTGATGTGGAGAATAAGGTTGCCGACAATATGTATCAGCGGTCAGAAGTGGACTGGCCGATCTATAATAAACCATTGGAGTATGCGCAGCTGGTGCTTGACGGTGATTTGGAACAGTATGTGCAAGGAATGTCAGAACATCGGTTGATGGATTAAAGTAAATAAACGTGACACAGCCCACCGGTCAGTGATGATCGGTGGGCTGTGTTGTTTGCACTAATTCATGCGACCCAATTATAACCAGTTATTGCCTGATCAACGATATGATCGAATACAAGTGTGCTTTTTCTCATGAAAACTTCTCTGTCGTAGCTTTCTGGCAAGAACTTATTTAGGATATAGACAATCTCGCCTTTTACTCGCTCCTTTGGCTGCGGATCATTTTGCCATCCGACAATGAACAACTCATTGCGTTTTTCTGTAAGTGTGTTGTAGAGTTCTTTTGCTGTCAGCTTTACACGCTTTTCTTCATCAACAGTAAGCTGTTCTTTTCTAAGAAGGTCAAACAACTCCAATTCAGCCTCCGACAATTCTTCCTTAATATGACGTTCTTCTTCGGCACGAAGCTCTTCCATCAACTTCAGAAGTTTCTCATAAAAATCATCGTTTTGAGAGCCACCAGCGTTGTACTCGTCAATGATGTTTCTAAAACGCTCCGCAAATTTTGTGCGGGTTATATTGCGCCGCAGCATTTTCTGAAGCTTTTCTTCGATGTATTTACGAAGATTTGCAATTTCAAGATTCTTATTCTTCAGCTTTTTGAATTGAGATCGGAGTTCATCAATATCCAGTTTGGATAAATCAAGCTCTTTGCCTGCTTCTGTGATAGTGTATTTTCTCGCATCTGCTGCGGTAATAACACTCTGGTCCAGCAGTTCATTAATTCTGGCTTGTGCCGCTTCAATTTTTTCAGGACGAATTTTGCCATCGATGATTCCCTTTAGATAAAGAATGGCATCTTTGTAAGCTGGCTCGAAATCCATCTTGAAAATATCTGGTCTAAGCGACTCGTACAGGCCATCGACAGTATTTGCCAACACAGAAAACTCATTCTTCACATCATCGTTGCCTACAATAATATTGGCGTAATCCTCAAAGATTGATAGATTCTTGAAGGTATCACCATCTTCAACGACTTTTCCAAGATCCATATTATGACTCAGGCAGAATACTCTTGTAAGATCAATCGCTTCGTATAACTGCTCCAGAAGTTTTTCTACATCCTTTACCGGCATTAGTCCGCCATCATCGGATGCATAATCAGCCAATGCTCGTTTCAAATATTTAAACACATCCAGATAGTCAATAATCAGACCGCATTCCTTGCCGTTATAGACACGGTTTGCACGGGCAATAGTCTGCATCAGAGTATGACCTTTCATAGGCCTGTCCAAATATAAGGTGGAAACAGACGGCGCATCAAAACCGGTCAGCCACATTGCGCAAACGAACACCAGTTGCAACGGATTGTTGGGGTCTTTGAAATTATCCTCAATATCAAAACCGTTTTCATCAACTTTGTTCATGCGATCACGATGCGGTTTTATCGACAATCCTTCCGCTGCAAATTTAGCTTCTTCATCAGCATCTTCACTGATGACAACAGCCATTTCCACTTTGCGCATATAATCTACCAGATCTTTTAGGCGGAGCTTTTCAGCCGCATCTTTGGTTTTGGTTATCTGCGCATTTAGTTTTTTGATTTCTTCTTTCCAGTAGTAGCTTACTTTATCATACATCTTCACAGCAGTAAACTTGTCTACAGAAATAACCATGCCCTTTCCTCGGAAACCACGGCGAGGGAAATGGTAAACAATGTGCTGAGCAATAGCGTCTAGACGGTCATCTCGCTTGATAACTTCCAGTTCCTTTGCGTAATGGTTTTCCAAGCGACGCTGTTCTGCATCAGTCAGGTTTTCTTCTTCCAGAATTTCCGCAAAATCAGAATCCAGAAAATCGTTTTGCAGCTCTACTTCTGGTACACGCTTCACATAGTACAGAGGCACTGTAGCATTATCTTTGATGGATTCTGCAAAATTATATTCGCTGACATAATCACCGAACCACGCATTGGTCAGGCGCTTTGCTCCAAGTAACGGTGTGCCTGTAAAAGCCAGGAACTGTGCATTTGGTAAACCTGTGCGCATATTTTCTGCCAAATCCTTGTACTGAGTGCGGTGAGCTTCGTCAACGATAACGATAATATCATCACGCTCAGACAAAATAGGGTATTTCTTGCCCTTGTCGTATCTGAACTTGTGAATCAGTGTAAACAGAATAGATTTGTTGGTTTTCAGTTCTTCACGCAACTGCTTGCTGTTGGCAGGCTGTACCTTGTCCTTATCGGTAATAAATTCGGTACGCAAGAAGTTCTTATAAATCTGCGTATCCAGATCTTCACGGTCAGTAACGATAAGAAAGGTAAAATTGCCAGTACATTTATGCTTAATCTTTCGGGCAAGCATAACCATGGAATAGCTCTTACCGCTACCTTGGGTATGCCAGAACACACCCAGCTTGCCCTTCAATTCCTCACGACGCAGGAAAGCATTGTAGGCATTGTTCACGCCAAAGAACTGATGATTCTTTGCAATGATCTTTGTTCTGCGGCGATCGTAAAGAATGAAGTTTTCTATGTAATCCAGCAGATTTTTCGGTTCACAAAGACCGGCAATAAAATACTCCAAACTGGTACAGTTTTCTCGGATGGCTTTTCTGTCCGGTTTTTCCTTTTCGTTCTCCACCTTCAGCCATTCAAAGAAAAACTCATACCCTGCGGCAAAGCTTCCCAGACGAGTTTCCATACCATTAGACAGAACACAAATCTGGTTGTAGTTGAATAGATACGGTATATCCTTCAGATAATTCTTCAGATTGATGTCATAGGCATTCTTCACCGGGATATTACTGTTTTTCAATTCAATGAAAATCATCGGAAATCCATTGATGAAGATAATCAAATCCGGTCTGCGCCAATGCGTTTCTCCTTTGATCCACATCTGAGAAGCAACCGTAAATGTATTGCTCAAAACATCGTTATAGGACAACAGACGGAGGATATTGGAGGTTTTCTTGCCGTTCTTGTTGTATTCCACAGTGATACCGTTACGGATCTTCTGATAGTTCTGGTAATTGGTCAACATTAAATCTCCGGAAACAGGAGTATGACACAACTCGTCCACCACCGTGCGAACGGTCTGTTCCGGAATATCCGGATTGATCCGGCACAGGCTCTCCAACATCACATCCGGCAGAACAACTTGTTTCTTATCTTTACGTCCGGTTCCGTCAGGAAGTGTATCCGGCTCTTCTGTCATACAATTCAGAACAGTATAATTATGCCGCTCCTGCAAAGCCTTAATGGCAGCTTGCTCAATCATATCTTCCGTTATGATTTTCGGCATAAAATCACCTCCTAAATTTCTACAAGGAATGATACCTTGTTTTTCTTCATGGCTTTCCAATAATCCCGCAAATCACTTTGCGGCAATACTTCGTATATAAATAGCCAGAAATTATCCATTTCTGTTGCCATCAGTGATCGAGCATAATCTTTGCACAATTTCACTGCTGCTTTATCTCTCTTTTTCTCGTAATAAAGGTAGCTAAATAACAAAAACAGACAGTTATTGCTGCTTTTTGCGACATCAAAATCGAGTTCATTGATTTCGAATTCATATTTATTGGCATAATACAGCGCATAACACACTGCTTCATAATTTTTGAGCCTTACACCTTCTTTATAAAGCAAGGCGGATATTTTTGAAATCACTGTTTTTTCAACGCCAAACGGCTTGAATACACATCCTTCCAATAATGATACTAAATATGGATAAATAACAGATAAGTGAAAAATCGTTTTCACATAATACGATTTTGCATTCTCTGTAAGCTGTTTCTTAGCCAGTACCTTCATGGCATAGTTCAGAATGGCGGCATTGCGATTGTTTTCCTGCATCAATTCAATCGCCATATCCAAATATGCACGGACTTCTTTGAAATTCATCTTTTCTTTGGTATCAAACGCAGTGAAGGTATTGATTTTTCGTACCCACTGCTCAACAGAGGCCGTTGGGAGTTCATCTATAGAAGTTTTCTTGTGGTTAAGAGTCAGATCATACGCTCTTAACTGCTCAGACAATTCGGTTAAAAACAATTGTCCATCCTCGTAGGTAGAAGCATAACAAGTATAATCGTCAATGTTTCTGATGTAACGCCATCCTTTTTCATATAAGATTTTATCAATCTTAACTAAGATGATCTCAGACAGTAAATTCGAAACATGGGGACCAATCAACAATCCGTGCGTTTCTCCGTGTTTTACATTTCTTGTTCGAAAATCAAGCTCGTTGTACCACTGCGAACCGTCCTTTTGGTTCTGCTTTGCTACATCTTTACCGACCAATGCCCATGAAAGAGCATGAGTATATATACTCGGAAAACAGTTTGAAACATCGGCATGAACTAAATATCTTGCCCCAAGCAGTAAATCCGGTTCCGGAGTACCGTCGTCTTTCCAATTCTTATAGTTCATAGAAAACAACGAATCGGATTCCTTCATTTTACGAATATGGGTTCTGCTGATAATATGTTCCTGACCTTTGGTTTCTGCTTCAAAATATTGCTGAAGCTGTGGCCATATCTCTGATATGTACTTGCACAAACGCTGATATGCCGCAGGATTCGGAATACCCAAGGGACGGGGCGTGTTGATATTCCTCATGCTTTCGTGATAAATATATTCCGCCGGTTTCTTAGGGAAAGCAGGCGATTGGGATTTGCAATAGTCGTAAAACGCTTTTGCTGTGAACACTGGAGGAAGTTTTTCGGTAAAAAGGCCGTGAGCGAGCAAACCCTCATAGATTTCATCAGCGGATAATTCATTTGTAAAATCATAATAATGTTTGCCTTCTGCCATTTGCTTTCACCTCAGCCGTATGTTTTTATTTCACTTTTTCCCACTTTTCAATCAGGTAGTTCACGAATGCAGAGCAGGAGATCAGCATATATTTTGCATCCTCACTGCTTGCGCCTGCGAAATCAATACTGCCATGACGGATGCCACCCTCATCGGATGTGTACCCGTATAGGCTGCTCATAGCGCTCTGAAGCGCCTTATGTAGTTTAACGCCCTTGCTTTCCAACTTCTTTAATGCTTCACCCAGAGTAGCCTTCGGATTCTCGGTTATAATGCAACACATTGCCTCGACTGCACTAATAGAATCTTTAATTGTGTTTTCGTAGTCTGGTGCTTTTCTGTTGGAAAATGAGTCTACCGCTTTTCTAATATGAGCCCTTGCAGAATCATATGGGATATTGACAGCTTCTTCGAGGGATTTTAGTTCATGTTCTGACACAATAGGTACAACCAATTTATCCATAATCCTATAGCCAGAAACTTCTTCTTCAAGAATCCTATTAAAAACTGTTCTCATTTTTTCTACAGTCTCTTGTTCGGAATTCATGAAATACCTTTCGATAAAATCAAAAATGACATACCATTCCTTGGCTTCCATGACGTATTTTTGCAATGCTTCAGCATTACGCTTTTTTATCAATTCATTTTTGGGGAATTCATACGGGACACCCATCTCAATCATCATATCTTCGATGCCAGTAGTATAATTTGTCCAATCAATCGTATCATATGAATCAAATTCTTGCTTATAAAAGGCTGCAAGAATTCTTCTTTTCAGCGTGTCACTTGCTGTTTCTACCTGCAAAACGGAACTTTTATATCCATATCTTTGAGAAAATGTACTCATATTTACACCTCCAGTTTACCACTCATCAAACGAGGAAGCAGCATATCACGCTGTGCAGCCAGATTCTGATTTTGATACATAAGAGATTTAATTTCATTGAATAGCGGATGCACCTTATTATGGTATTCCAGAATCAGATCTTCTCTGGGATCAACTACCTTAAGCTTTTCAAATTTACCTTTACTAAGGTTGGTCATAGTTGCACCAGTAGCACCGAATAATTCAATAGTGTCCTTTAGAGATTTGCAAGTGTGATATAGCCATTCCAGTTCGTTCGGATTGTTTAAAATAATCGAATTGATCTGCTGATTGGTATGTGCTGGTTCTGCGTTGATGGATACAACACCAGCTGTGCCAATACAGCTAACCATAATGGAGTTGACAGGAAGCAATTTCTTAGGTTGCGTATTATGCCCTCGTTCAGAAAGTTTGTCTTCAGTCTGAATAATGAATATATTGCCATGCATATCAGGAGTCTTGACAAACATCATTTCTCCACCATAGTTTTCAAGAACATCCGTAGAGGGAGTTTTACCTGTTTCAACTCGGCCATAATCAGCCAATCGTTTAATTGTCCAACCTTTGGGGAATCCATCCTCAAACTTGGCGTTTTCATACCCGGGGAAGCGGAAACGGACAAACCATTCCTTGTACAGTTCCTGTGCTGCCTGTTCCAACAACTCAATTCTACGATTGTTTACTTCGATTAAATCGTCATAAGCAGACAGAATATCTGCTATGCGTTCCTGCGTAGGGAGATCCGGCAGATTGAGTTTTAAGCGCTGTATAAATCTCTTATCTGCACGCTGTCTACCGCTTGCGCCTGTCATACTGTTGATTGCAGGCAATACAACTGCATCACTGGAAGTTAGGTAATAGGTGAATCTGGCATCTGCTTTCTTCTTTTTTGCTCTGAAAACATAGAACTCCGTTGAGCCAAATGCAGCATCACCCTCAATGGCTACTTTGGCAATCTTTCTGTTTTCCAAGCAAGGCGTTATACGTGAAAATACGGTATCACCATCGCAAAACTTACTGCTGCTTTGTCCATCATAAATCTTTACATCTTCATTTGTCACTGAACGGCGAGTAGGTGATACTTTATCAATATCAATAAAAGGGTAAGATTCTCCCTTTTTCAGCTTTACAGGCGGATTTACATCAATAATGTCTTCCAATCTTTTTTCTTCCCATTTACTCATTTTTCTCCGCCTCCTTTCCGTTATTTAACCAATCTGAGCAGGAACGAAAATCTCCAAAGCAACTGACTTTCTTCGGCGCAATGCTCTGCCCATATAATTATGTATTCAATGTTTTTTATTGCGTTCTCGTCTATATACTGTTTAAGAACACCATAATTTTTGCGCACAAGCATATCATTGAAAACGCCACTATCTAACTGCTTATCAATCTGGTCTTTGGCAATATCTTTCCAAGCTTCATCGTTATATTCGCAGGCTTTCAACGCAATAGATGCAGTATTCTTCAGTGCAAGAAATTCGTCTGCTTTTATATCATTCAGGTTCGACAGAATGATATAGGTAAGAATCTGATAAAAACCGTAGAACAAGCCAACTCGTTCTAAAATATCCAGTCCAGATTCAAACTCCCACAAAACGCTACTACTCCAAGTCAATCCGCCAACGATAACAACAATCTCAAGGAACATCATAAATATCTGCCAACTTGTTTTAGATCGAATGTCTTTCTTTTTTATTTGGCTCATTGAAACAACTCCTGTAAATTGGCGGCAATTCTATTCTCCAATCCATGCGCTTCTTCGTTCAACTTGGAAAGAGCCGTATAATATGCCATCATTCGCTGCTTGAACTCGTCCTGTGTTAAGCCGTCGTCCTCGATCACAACACCGACATAGCGACCAGGATTCAGAGAGAAGTCCTGATCACCGATACTGTCATCTTCGTAACCAACAAACTTTCCGTTGTCATCGTAAACCTTACCGATGGCTGCTGCCTTGCATAGACCGACAACATCTCTGTATTTTCCTTCAGGAAAGCGTTCTGTCAGCCAGTCAATAGTGGATTGCCAGTAACTTTTAGGCATAATATCTTCATCGTCAGAGAGTTCCGGTGCATCTGCTAATTTTGCACGATAATCAGCCAACAGAGCTTCAAAGTCCTCAGTCTTGCCCTCGTAAAGTCTGGTAATGATGCCGAGATTTCGAATCTGCTCATCGGAGAATTTACGGTGCGCACGGTCGATCTGGGTAAAAATATTTCTGGCATCAATAAACAGAATTTCATCCTTCTTTACTTTCGCCTTATCAAAGAACCACAGGGTAGCAGGCAACGTAACAGAGGTAAACATATTGGACGGCAGCGTTACCATCTGGCTGATAATGCCGCTTTCTATCAGCTTTACACGAATATCCTTTTCGCTGTTGCCAGCGTCAGATGCAGAGTTTGCCATAACCAGCGCAGCACGACCGGTATCATTCAGCGCAGTTGCAAACTGATTGATCCAAAGGTAGTTGCCGTTAGGAACGGTTTCTTTGGCATCTTTCTTTTTGCTTTTTGTTTTGTTCTGAGGAACACCGTAGGTATTAAAGCGAGGCTGATCTTTTACCTGATCCAGTTCTACGCCATCTACATTGAAAGGCGGATTTGCCATAACATAATCAAAATTACCGAAGCTATCATAAGGATCACGGTAATAGGAGTTTGCGTGGGTAATGGTGCCACGGACATTGTTAAGGACAAGGTTCATCTTTGCCAGGCGAACGGTTGCGCCCGTCTTTTCCACGCCATAAGCACGCAGATTCATCTGTTTGCCCTGAGCCTTGTGCTTTTCAATATAATGGGCGGTCTGAACAAACATACCACCACTACCGCAAGCTGGGTCGAGAATCCTACCCTCAGTAGGCGCAAGGACTTCAACCATGTAACGGACAACAGATGCAGGGGTGAAGAATTCACCGCCGCCCTGACCTTCCGCCAATGCAAATTCACCCAGGAAGTATTCATAAATCTCACCGAATATGTCAAGCTCTATATCCGCAGGAATATCCTTAAAGTTCTTCAATAGCTTTGCCAATACGAGCGGATCATCTTCGCTGTTAACGCTGTAATAAATGTCCTTCGGAAGAGTATCTTCCAATTCAGCGGTGTATTTCTCAACCGCTTCCATAGCTTCCTTCACCTTCTTGGCAAGATCTTCGCTTTCAGGCAAATTCAGCAGCCAATCATATCGAGCTTCTTCAGGCAGATAGAAACCGCATTTTTCGATAGCGATTTCATGGATAGGGCGTTCCATACGAGTACCCTTGATAGAATCAAACTCTGCCTTGATCTCAGGTTCGAACTTGCTATATTTTACATCTGCAAATCGCAGGAAAATCAAACCGAGAATAGGTTCGGCGTATTCCGTGGACTTCAAGCCAGAATTAGCACGTAGCTGATCGGCGGTTGTCCACAATGTATCCTTTAAGTTTTTCAACTGTTTATTGGTCATGTTGGCTCTCCTTAACGCTTGCATAGAATTATTTTCATACAATAATTCTTGATCTGAAAATTCTCTGCCGCAGCAGAAGCTGATAATTTGAAATTGCTGTTCATCCAATTTCAAATTGCCAGCATCAAAAGGAAGATTTGCGCCTTCACGATTCTGGCGCAGATGCTTCCTTTTGTTTTTTCTCCGCACCGATGGCAAACTGCGTTTTTACAGTTTTGGTACCGTCGTGTGAAGAAAAATGCAGGTGTCCAGAGGGATGCAATCCCTTTGGCTCAGGGTTTCCAATAGGGGCGAGCAGCACCCTGTTGGCACACGATTTTGCGCGGCAAAGTCTAGTGTGTTATACCTTTTGCGACCGCGACGCTGGAAAGGAGCTGTCACCGTACCGGACAGACCATTTCCTGTGGCAGCAGAAGGACGGATATTTGCAGGCACAGGAGGCTTGCGGATATTCGTTCTTCGGGTGTAGGCGATGCAGCAAAGCACAGGTTGAAGGCCGAAACTGTGCTGCATCGCCGGGGAGCAAAAGGTATATAAAGCCCGCCGAAGCGACGCGTCCCCGTTCTCCTAATACCACCACGACAGCTCCAACCACACGTTATCCAGGGCAAGGGTCTCCGTTTTCTTCGCTCTGCTTTCGGACAGATGAAAATGCTTTGCCGTCTCCGTCAGCGGATGCTCCTTTTCATCATCGAAGCCAAAGCGATAACGGAGATATCGTTTCTCTCTGGCTTCGATCATTTCAAGCGCACGGTGGATATCGTCGTGACGTTCCTGTGCCAGATAAATTTGCTCCGGTGTCTGCTTGGTGGGATCGGCAATGAAATTATGTTTGCTTCGAACCTCATCTTTTGTAAGCTCGTCCAGAGAAATAATGCTGTTCAGATTCTTCGCCTCAAAGGATACATTCTGTGAGCGGATGTAGTCGATCATGGCGTTCCGTATTGCAGGAGCGGCGTATGTCAGAAATAGGTTTCCGCTGTCGGGGTTGTAGCTGTCTATACAGCCGAGCAAGCCCAACGAGCTTTCCTGCGCAAGATCGTCAAGTGAAATTTGCAGAGATCGGTTCAACTCCGCTTGTGCGCTCCACGCTTCGTATGCAGTCTTTTTGATGAAGCGAAGATTGTTTTCAATCAGCAGATTCTGTGCATCGGCGTCTCCCCGCTTGGCCAACGCGCAGAGCTGTTCATTGGTTATCGGGTCTCTTTTCATGGTTTTGTACCGTACCGGTCATTACAAGGAACATCTGCTTGACCGCTTCTGTGTCAATACCGGGCAGATGGGAAACGGACTGTGCCACCGCTTCACCGATTTGTTCTGCGGTGATTTTGCGATTTGGCTTTTTCTGTCCTTTGGTCAGCTCGGCATATATCTTTTTCACTGCTTGCGAGGTCAATTCACGGGATGCCGCCAGATCGTTGCCGAATTCTTTCTTGACGGACTGCACCGCATTCATAAACGAACGTTTGATCGCAGTCAGGTCTGCCTGATATGTCGGGGCCTGCAATTTCTTTACATCGTCAACTGCTTCCGGTTGGCTTTTCAGCATACCGGCGACAGTTGCGTACAGCTGATTCTGTGCCGCAAAACCCTTGGCAAGTTCGTCATCCAAGTAACCGGATATCAGATTTGTGGTGTTGGCAAACTCCGGATTTTCAAGCAGCGCATTGACCACCCGCGGATTCACCTTGTGAGTATACAGATTTCTCGCTGCCTGTACCGACAGGCTAAGCTCGGCAATATCATAATTCAGGCGGTCAGGGGTATCGACCTCGCCAAGCAGGAAGTCGGTGGAGACATTGAACACACGGGCAATGCGAATGATATTTTCGTCACCCAGCTTGTCCGTCTTGCCGCTGATGAAACGGCTCAAAGAACTTTCCGAACAGCCGATGCGCGTAGCAAGCTCAGCCTGTGTGACTTTTCGGGATTTCATCAAGTCCTGTATGCGGTCACGGATTTTACCGGGGAGATAAGTTTGTTCCATTGCGGTATCCCTTTTCTAATGATATTATTACTTACAGGGAGAAGTAGTAATTGCGGATTTTTTCAGCCATCAGTTTTCTGCGCATTTCAAGGAAATTATTATAGTCTGCAATATCCATTTCCTCAAATCCGACAGGAATACAGTTCTGTTCCAAATTTTCACGAAGCTCAAAATCATCAACGATGCCACCATAGACAGGCTTCTTTGTTTGACACTGATCGAACACTTTTTTCATATAGACACATGGTGCTTCATCGCTGATTTTGATATTGATCTCCTGCTGGAGGAACACATAGTTTGCGATCTGGTTATACATCGATTGCGGAACACCATTTTTCGTCAGATAGTTCTTGGGGAAAAGATGGTGAATGTCGCCTCTGTTTTCCAGCATAGCCTCCACGTCAACTTGTGTAGACAGGAAACCTCTGTCGTGGCTCTTTACCTGTGCAACAAGGAACATATTAAAGTACGGGCTGCTTGCAACAGAGGTATTCAAGCGCTGTACAAGGTTGACATTCCAAAACGCATCTGACAATTCGCCCGCTTCCGTGAGCTTAAGATATTCCTTAGGCTCATCGTAAGAGAAAAAGCGTTTGATATCGTAATCAAAGGAGGACTCGGGAGAGCCGGAATAACGACCTGTCAAGATCGTCAGTGCCAGCCAACGACGGACAATCTGCTCAATTTCATTGCTGTCAATTTTCCTTTCGCGCAATGCGAGGTAGAGCGCATATCCGAAGTTCAGCACGTTCTGGGAACGAATTAAGGATTTGCGAACAATACCGATAGAGCGGACTATCATCAAATAGCGCTCATAGTTGGTCTGATTCACAGCTTGCAGAACCGCTTCGTGAAGCTGCTTAAAGGAATCTTCCTCGATTTCAATTTTGAATTCTCTTGTTTCAAAATCACGGCCTGACAGCAAGCTAACAAGGTCAGCCAAACGACCTCGCTTGAATTTATAGGTGAATGCGACACGCAGAATGTCATTATATGTAGTTTTATATATGGGGTTGCTCTTAGTAGCCGCCCACTTGATTGCATCAAATTCCGGCAAGGCCGCGAATGCGATATCGTTGTTTTTGATATCTTTCAGATCTTCGGGTGATTCAAGCAAGTGGCAGAAATAATCAATTGTCTTGCGGGTGATATTGCCGCCATAAGTTTCGTTGGAGGAAATCTTGGACATGGCAAAGTCCGCCTGAGAAAGTACAACACCTTTAGAGTTGATACGAATAAAAATCTCCGTCACACTATCGATATCCAAGTCCTCAGCCAAAGTGATAACTCCAAGGCTGTTATTCTGAATACCACGAAGCCGGTTAACGATATTGTTTACCTGTGACATCTGATCTGTAATCTCATTCTTCTGGCAATATTCCATTACGAAGGAGAATGTATCAAAAGCTGGCTCCAGAACAGGGGTAATGTCAGGAATCCACTTGCTGCTTTTCAAAATGGCATTGTTTGCAACTTCGAATTTCTCTTCGACGGGGTTGAAAGCAATAGATATACGTTTCCATTTATAGTGGTCGTCCAACACCTCTTGTCCAACGATTGCAGCAGCCATTGCCGTAATACGCTGTTGCCCATCAATCAGAACCTTTTTGCCAGAGGACTTTGTTCCGTCCTTCAGCTTAACATCCGGGTTTTGCCATACAATGATGTATCCAACCGGAAATCCCTTATACAAAGAATCAACTAAGTCTCTGACTTTAGAACTATCCCAAACAAAAGGACGCTGCATTTCCGGAATTGCAATGTTTCCGGATTTTATATTTGAAAGCAATGTTTCAACTGTGTAGTTATTAACGCTGTAACGTGCCATACATTGTCCCTCACTTCAATCTGTACTTTTTACCCGCGCCTCTGCCGATAATTTCGATCAATCCATTTTCATTCATCTGACGGGCGAGCAGATAGGCTCTCGTCTTTTTGACGTTCAGCAGTTCCTGCAGATCTTCGTCGGTCATTTCACCGTACTCTGCCAGATAATCCATCACAGTTTTCATCTGGGGTGTGATGGCTGCAGTGGCTTTGCCGGTTGTCGCCGGTGCATCTTCGCTTGCAGCACTGGCAGCATTCATATTCGGCAGTACGATTTTGAAAGCATTGGTCGTTGCCTCGATAGTGGGCTGTACAGGACAGTTTTCGTACAGCTTGAAAATACGTCGAATACCTGTACCGTAACTTTCAATCAGACGCAGACGGTGAAATATCTCTGCCAGTTTCTTGTTCCTTGGCTGAGAAACGCCGATGCGAATATCCTCAGTAGAAAGGCCAGGGAGAAGTCCGCCAAGCGAAATAAACTCCATCTTTCTGTCATTCACATTGATGATGATGCTGCCGCTGAATCCGTAATCACGATGCACAAGAGCGTTGAGCAGAGCTTCACGAATAGCTTCTTCGGGGTAATCCTGCTTATCCGTGCGAACAACTCCTTTGATCGTGGAAACAGTCTTATTGCACAGAGCAAGATAGTTTATCGCATCATCAAGCTGCTTGAACACGGAACCTCCGAACTCCTTGCTGTCACGGAACTCTGTGCAGAATTCATCTTTGAATACGGCAATTTTGGTCGTGTGATGGCATTGGTCTGAAAGCAGCAGAGCGAGGTTGGTGTAAATATCGTTCTGCGTGATGCCAAGCGCACGATATTTCTCGACGGAAAACTCCACACCGTAGCGCTGGAATGCAGTTTTGGCAGCATCAAAGGTCAATTCCTGTTCCAAACTGCGGGAATCTTCGTAGGTATCTCCGTCTGATTCTTTTATCATCTGGCGAATCTGTTCAGGAGATGCCTGAACGCTGGATGTGCCCTGACGAACATAAACGCCGGTAGGCTTCATACCCTTGGATTTCAGATAGTAGGGCTTATAGCTGCCTTCTCCAACTTCAATCCGAATAACCCTGTTATCTTGGAGGACATACCGCACGAACATGGTCACATCCGGTGCGATTGCATCACGGATGCCGTTGGTCAGACGGGTATAGGTTTCATCCACATTGTCAATGCCAATCTGGTTGCCTTTATCATCAATACCGAGATAGATCACGCCGCCGTCCGTATTTGCAAATGCGATGACCTCCTTATAGATGTCATCGATCATCTGAGATTTATATTCAATGCGCTCGCTTTCATATTGCATATACAGCACCTCCATTGTAGCTTACTTATATTATACTCATATTTTCATGATTTTCAACGGAGCGAAGTGAAAATTCACTTTTCATTCACTCCGAGCTGTGAAAATCACTCTAACACCGACTCGCCGCCCTTCCGCACTTGCATTTCTGCAAGAAACGCGGGAGGGCTTTTTTGATTTCTTGCAATACCTCCTGATTTTTTCGGTCTAAGGCTTTTTCTCCGTATATTCAGTTGACAAAGAGATTTGTCGGAAATATTGAAAGGAGAAATGCCTATGACAATTTTTGAAGCCGTGAAAACAACGGTCGCGCCGAGAATGGCGGCGGAACATTTCGGGCTGAGTGTCAGCCGAAACGGGATGGTCTGCTGTCCCTTTCATGATGACAGGCACCCGAGCATGAAGGATAACCGTGTGGAAGCCAAGCGAGAGGCCGACAATGTGCTGCTGTTCCTGCGCTCCGAGGGCTACATCCGCCTGAAGGCCGACAGCGCCATCCCGTCCGCCGCGCTGTACGGTATCTATACCATGTGGTGCAGCGACAACGCCTACAAGCCGCGCTCCGCGCGGACGGTGAGTATGATGACCCTCAAAAAGCACGCCGACGAGTTCGGTTTGGAGCACGACAATCACATCCAGAACGCCCTCGGCAAGCGGGTCAACGGCTTCTGGGGCATCGAGGCGCTGGTCGCGCCGCCGGTTTTATGAGCTCAGACTCAAATTTCTCCATCCCATCCATCCCAAGCATCCCAAAAAACCCGGATGGATGGGATGGATGGGATAGATGTTTTCAAGTTCAGCTGTGAAGGAGGACGTGACCGCCGATCTGGCAGCGCTGAAACGAAAGGGGTATCTGCAAGACAGGTGAGAATCGGAAAGAAATTCGCGCGGCGGCGAAACGATTCCGCGAAACCGTGCTGCTCGGAATCGAGTACCGGCTTCACGGATGCGCGTGGGGCTGCACGGAACTCTGCGAAGTCACGCGGTTCCGGAAAGTCGATACCCTTCGCTTACGAAGAAGGCATCGACCGCCGCGTTTCCAGCGGATTTCATCAAAACAGGATATTACGCCAAACAGCGAAGCGGGTTTTCGGAAATAGAAACCCGCTTCGCTGTTTTCATAACGAAAAAACAGGAGGTTTTTATGAACATCAGAAATGAGATCAAGGCGCAGATCGTCCGCGCCGGTTTTACGATGCAGGAGGTCGTTGACCGACTGGCCGAGGAACACGATTGGAGCGACAGCGTTTCCAATCTGTCCGCAAAATTGCAGCGGGAGAGCATCCGCTATAAGGAGGTCGTGGAGCTGGCCGACGTGCTGGACTGCGACATCGTGTGGGTGAAGCGAGGGGCGCGCCGATGAAAGCACAGTACGCCATTCTCCGCTTTGCTAAATACAAGGGGCCAGAAATCGGCCACATCGAGTCCCACAACGAGCGTACCAAGGAGAAGTACGCCAGCAATCCAGACGTGGATATGTCCCGCAGTCATCTGAACTTTCATCTGGTGACGCCGCAGCGCAAATACCGCGCCGAGGCGGAAAAGCAGATTGCCGAGGCGGGCTGCCGCACCCGTTCCGACAGTGTGCGCGTGGTGGAGGCGCTGGTGACGGCCAGCCCGGAGTTCTTTAAGGGCAAGAAAAAGGGCGAAATCAAAGCCTATTTTCAGGAGGCGCTGGACTTCATGCAAAAACATCAGTCAAAAGACACGATCATATCCGCCGTGGTGCATATGGACGAGAAAACGCCCCATATGCACCTTTGCTTCGTCCCGTTGACAGCGGACGGGCGGCTCAGCGCCAAGGAGATCGTCGGCAACAAGAAGAAGCTGACGCAGTGGCAGGACAGGTTCTGGGAGCACATGGTCAAAAAATACCCCGATCTGGAGCGTGGCGAAAGCGCCAGCGAAACTGGACGAGACCATATCCCGCCGCGGCTGTTCAAGGAGGCCGTGCACCTGAACCGAATGAAGGAGCAGATCATGGCGATTCTGAACGACACCAATCCGTTCAACAAAAAGGTCAAGCTGGACGAGCTGGAAGCGCTGCTGGGCAAGTACGTTCCCGGCGCGGAGGCTCTGCGGACGAAGCTCAAGAAGTACGACGCAGCCTACAAGACGCTGACCGCCGAGAACGCAGCGCTCGAAAAGCAACTGGGCGCTGCCTCCAAGGAAAGCGTCCTGAAAAAACTGGAAATCAACGAAAAGCTCCGGGAGCTGGACGAGCTGCACCGCATGGTGGACGGCATCCCGCCGGAGATTTTGCAGGCGGCGAAGCAGGTGTCCGCGCATAAGCAGCAGGAAAGATGAGGAAACTAAGGATGTTAAAGGAGGCTGGTTCTATTTGGAGATGAACGTCAGGGACGATCAGAAGCTTGTTGAAATCTGGCTGACGAATGCAGAAAAAATTGACCCCGTCCTGCGGGAGGGGCTAAAGGAGATTTACGCCAAGTATAAGACGAAGAAATACATGGTCGCCGTGTTCGAGTCCGGCAAGGGCGATCTTTATGAGAACACGCGGGATCTGCTGATCTTCAACCGCCGCCGCAGCGCCGAAAAGGCCGTGCAGCGGGCGAAAAAGCAGCGGGCCGTGGGTATGGAGCGGTAAGCAGCGGGCGGAGGGGAGTAATCCCTTCCGCCCGTTTTCTTTTTTACCCTTGCAAAGAACGAAAATATCATGTACAATATTATCTAAAACAACGTGCTTATCAAAAGATATGTGTGGTTCATGCTTGCCGCCAGAGAAACGGAGGGAAACGCAAATGGAACATGAAATGATGGAGCACAGTGAAATTCTCCTGTACAGCGATGAAAACGGAAAAGAATTTGTAAACGTTGTATTTATGGATGAGACATTCTGGCTGACTCAGGTTGGCATGGCAGAATTGTTTGACTCCAGTAAGTCCAATATCAGCGAGCATTTGTCACACATTTTCGAGGAGGAAGAACTGGACAAAGGATCCTGCATGAGAAAATTCGGAATTTCCGAATTTTCTACGAAGCCCACCAATTTTTATAACCTCGACGCCATCATCGCCGTGGGTTACCGGGTAAACTCCAAAAAAGCCACGCGCTTCCGCCAGTGGGCGACAAAGACGCTGAAGGAGTACATTCAGAAGGGCTTTGTGCTCAACGATGATCTAATGAAAAACGGCCGTCCGTTCGGTAAGGACTACTTTGACGAGCTGCTGGAGCGCATCCGGGAGATCCGTGCCAGCGAGCGCCGGGCCTATCAGAAAATCGCGGATGTCTTCGAGCAGTGCAGCTATGATTACGACAAAAACAGCGACACGACGAAAGCGTTCTACGCATTTGTCCAGAACAAACTGCACTACGCCGTTACCGGCAAGACTGCTGCGGAACTGATTTCCGAGCGAGCCACACTGGACAGCCCCACGATGGGTCTTACCACATGGAAGGGCGCGCCGGATGGAAAGATTCTCAAAAGCGACACGCTGGTGGCGAAAAACTACCTGAACGAAAAGGAACTGTCCCGCCTGAACCGGCTAGTGACCATGTTCATCGACTATGCCGAGCTGATGGCAGAGGACGAGCAGCTGATGAGTATGCAGGACTGGCTGGACGAAACCGACCGCTTCCTAACCAACAACCGCCGCAAGGTGCTGGACGGCAAGGGACGTATCTCCCGGGAAGCGGCAGAGAAAAAGGTCGGCGCAATTTACAATGAATTTCGCAAGAAGCAGGACTTAGAATACATCTCCGAATTTGATCGGCAGACGGAAAAATATCTCAAGGGTGAGTGACCATGATTGAAACATTTGACATCGCGGGCTATGCCCGTATTTCCGTGGATGATGAACAGGATCAGAAGAACATTTCGATCGAAAATCAGAAGGCCATCATCGAGGACTATGTAAAAACCCGTTTTCCCAGCAGCACGCTGACGTTTTTTGAAGACCGCGACCGCTCCGGCTACACCTTCGACCAGCGCGAGGGCTATCAGGAGATGCGCCGGGGGCTGATGCGGCACAAATACGACATTCTCATCATCAAGGACTTTTCCCGTTTCTCCCGCCGCAACTCGCGCGGCCTCGTGGAGCTGGAAGACCTGCGCGACGCGGGCGTGCGCATCATCTCCATCGGCGATGGCATCGACTTTCCCAATGACGACGACTGGCTGAAAATCCAGTTTCAGTTCCTTGTGAACGAAATGCCTGTCACGGACACCTCCCGCAAGGTGCGCAGCGTTGTGAAGCGGCGGCAGAACGACGGCGAGTGGATCTGCGCCGCGCCCTACGGCTATCTCGTCACCGAGGACAAGCACTTTGAGATCATCCCCACCGAGGCAGCCACCGTCCGGCAAATCTTCGACCTTTACAGCAACGCCGGTTGGGGCTACAAAAAAATCGCCAACTATCTTACCGACGAGGGCGTTCCCACGCCGCGCATGTCCGAGCGGATGCGCAAGGAGGCGGCGGGCAAGAAGACGAAGCGGGAGGCCAAAAACGCATGGGCCATCGCTACGGTGCAGGGGATTCTCGACAACGATTTCTACATTGGCACGCTCCGTCAGGGCAAGTACACCCGCGCCAAGATCAACGGCAAGGATATAAGGCGCAACGACGACGAGCACATCGTCATTGAGAACCACCATCAGGCCATCATCGACTACCGCACCTTCGCCATCACCCGCGCCCTGCGGGAAAAGCGCAGCCGGAACAACTATCGCGGTGTGAAGGTCAACGACAATGTGTACTCCGGCTTCTTGCAGTGCGGCGACTGCGGAAGTCCCATGTTCGCCATGAGCCGCAGCGACATAGCACCTGCTTACACCTGCGGGACGTATCACAGGCGTGGGCTCAAGGGCTGCACCAGCCACCATATCCGGGTTGATCGGCTGGACGAGCTGCTGAAAAGCTATGTGCAAAAGCTGGTGGACAGCTCCGCCGAGATGCTGGAACAACTCGACCGGGAGCTGAAACGCGAGACCGAACAGGTGGCAGAAACCGAACAGTCCGCGGGCAATCTGGCGGCGGTGCTGGCCGATCTTACCGAGGAGCTGAAGGTCACCAAGCGCCAGCGCATCCGGGAGATCATGAAAAAGCCCGAGCAGGAAGCCTCCATCGAGGCGCTGTATGACGAGATGGAAGCAGACCTCCAGAAGAAGATCGACGGCATCAACCATCAGATCGACCTGCTGAGCGACAAGCGCAACACCATCATTCAGGTCAATCGCGTGGCCAAGACCGCCATCGACCTGTTCCGCGACATTCTGGAAAAGGGCACGCTGGAGCGGGGCGACTTGGAGTTTCTGATCGACAAGATTCTCGTCTTTGAAGATCACCTGGAAATCAGGCTGCAATCCGACATCGACACGCTCCTGCGCTGCGGCACGCTCCCTGCGGAAACGGAGGATGCCGCAAATTTTAACGAAGGCACGGAAAATATCGAAACAACGCTGATCCAGTCCTCAAAAGGCCACGAGGACAAGGTTTTCCGTGTCCATGTTATCAGTAACGGCGACCCGCTGGAGATCTATACGGAGAAGGACGGCGAGGTGATCTTTAAGAAGTATTCGCCGATGGGGGATCTGGGGGATTTTGCGGGGCAGATCTGCGAGTCGATCGGGAAAAACACCGGGTATATCGCGGCGGTGTGCGACCGGGACGCGATCATCGCCGTGCACGGCGTGCAGAAGCGGGAGCTGCTCGACAAGCGCTGCTCGCAGGAGCTCGAACAGCTGATGGAGCTGCGGCG